>ERZ772889.1896-NODE-1896-length-17708-cov-3.578429_pt1 | contig 17708 bp, 20 predicted proteins | sample MGYA00512127_ERZ772889 | MGnify/ENA primary metagenome ERZ772889 (study PRJEB29015, sample SAMEA2737689) | human gut metagenome | biome: human gut; feature: human-associated habitat; material: faeces | place: China | collected 2012 ...
ACGAGGATGCCGGAGCCGAACTCCGGCTAGATCACTGAAAAACGCAAAATCTCAGGGTCATGCTCCGACAGCGTTTCCATCAGTTCTTTTTCCATGGATTAAACCTATGCAGATTTGAAAGTAAGCGAGAAGACCGCTCTGAGAATCGCCTAATTGACCACTCGTCCGACCGAGCGCATTTCACAACCGGACCGGAAATCGGCAAGAAGAAATCGATAAGGAAAAAGCCTGACAACTCAACGTTAATCAGGCTTTTGAATTTTGGTGCCGTCGGTGAGACTCGAACTCACACGACTTTCGTCACCACCCCCTCAAGATGGCGTGTCTACCAATTTCACCACGACGGCTTAGCAATTAAATTTTTTGGTGCCTTCGATGAGCACCAATAAATTTTTAAAAATCAATCAGTTAGCGACCTTCAATCACTTGAAATTCACTTTCCCGATTGACCACAATTCTTTTTTTGTCTCGGTCGCCCTCAACAACGAGCGAGATCTTAACACAAAAAATTTTTAGGTGTTGTCAGGAACAAGCTCTTTCCAAAGATTTACCGACAGAAGTTTTTTCCATTTGTAAAATTTCTTCTTGAGGTAAATGGAAACCCTTTGTTTTTCCTTGTTCTGAAAATGGTAGCCCGTCTCAATGAGGAACTTTCTTCGTACTTCTTGAGGATCCAATCTTCCACCTAAGACTTCAACCATTTATTGTTTCCGCCTCCGACTATGGAAAAAGGCTTTGGAAAATCCGGAGACTCAATTATTTTTCTCATTGCTGACGAAAACGGTTTGTAACTCACCATCCTGGCTATGTCAGTGGCGGTAACCAGCACTTTATTGGAAATATCAGAATTGATAATAGCCTCGGATACTTGACTCGAAAGCAAATTTAAAGTTTCAGTAGACAATGTGATACCGACTTTTTCAAGCTCGGTGTCGATGGCTTCTTTCTTGTCCTTATCCATGATTCCCTTCCTAATTAGCTATCTCCATTTTTTCAACTCTTCGCGATCTTCTGCCCTGAAAAATTGTCGAAAACTCAAAGTTTTCAAGCGGTAAAAAAATCAAACCTGAATGGAGCGCGAATATTCGCGAACCTTTTCCAATCCTCTTCTGTCATAACGCTGGGTTGTATTAATGGATGAATGGCCCATCGCCTCTTTTACGATAGATATGTCGGCACCAACATCAAGCATTCTGGTTGCGAAAGTCCTTCTAAGGTCGTGAGGCGTGAATTTTTCGAGTCCGACAGCTTGGGCTCTTTTTTGCAGCATCTTAAAAATTGCCATCGGGGATAGTTTCCGATTCAACCGCAGATCTCCGTGTTTTCCAATCCTCACGAAGACTTCCGGACAACCTCCTCCACTGCGGATGTTGATCCACTCCTTCAGCCGGATAAAAACTATTTCAGAACCGCACACAATGCGTTCTTTGTTCCCCTTACCTATTACCCGAATACTTTGGTCGGTGAAATTGATGTCATCCAGTTTCAACTCTGAAAGCTCGTTCCTTCGCAACCCACACCCTATTCCAAGACTGATGATTGCGATATCCCGAATATCTATTGCTTCATTTTTTGCCCTACAGAAGGAAATTAGTTTTGAAGATTCAATTTGACTCAAAGCACGCCCGGAATATTTCCGAGATCCCCTTACAGGCTTAACAGTTGCAAGAATCAATTTTTCGTGGTCTGAGATAAGGCCGATTTGCCAAGCAGCTTTAATAACACCTCGAATGGCGGCCAAGTAGGTATTGATTGTGTTTGGGCTTCGTCCTTCCTTCAGCAACTGAGTTTTATAAAGGTTGATGGAAGCAACGTTAATTCTTTCCCAAGGAACGGTTTCCAGATTTTGAAAGCCAAAAAATTTTGCGAAACGCAGCAAAGCATTTTTCATCCCGTTTCTTGAAAATTTGCTTCCCAGAGAAGTTAAATAAACAAAGGCAGGATTTTTTAAAGCATTTTCGTTAATACCGGAAGAGCCGAGCGAAAAATTGCGATCTTCGGCCTCAATTATTTCAAAGTTAGAACTTTTTTCGGCAATGATTATCGCCTTTCTGCTTTGGACGATCCCAAACGAGTGGGCCATCTCCGTTTCGATTAGGCTTTCTACTTCGCGGGAGTTCGAAGATTGAGCGACATTCCGATTTTCATTGCCAACTCAGTTTTTTCGCCGGACTAGTCTCAAATTCAGAAATTACGGAAGCTCTTCAAAAGTACCCTTTAACAAGGAGGTGACGGCTATTTATCCTGTGTGACATTTAGAAGTTCTTGCGAGCCGAAATTGAAGCGGGGTTTTGAAGAGCTTCCTTTGAAGAGCTTTAATTGTTGATTAGGTCAATGTTGCTATGAATATATGCTTCTGCCCATTGTTTGTATGCACGCTTCGCTAGAATATTACAAAAGAAACCTTCTAAAAAAAGAAGCGCAATGAGCAATGGCCATGAGAAATGCTCCACAAAAAACCTATGACTATAAGCAAAACCATTAACATACTCAGAATATTCTAAAATGAATATCCCTGTCGCTAAAGAGATTGCCGAGTATAAAAATAAAAACCGAGATAGGAGATCGAATGGAGGGAACTGTACATAATACCTTTGAGCAGTTATAGGCTTAAGATAAGTCTTTCCTACTGACAATACATAAGAACCAACAAAAATGAATATAAGAAAAGGAGCGACTATAGATCTATCAGTCCCTTCGTACATGGCCGAACAAAAAAGACCGGTAATGATAGAGGTGATAACGACTGATCTAATATCAGAGTTAATTTGATCTAAGATCGCTTTCTCAGCGTATTCGCAAGTGTCGCAATAGTTCATTCCTAGACTCACAATAAAGGAAGATCTTCAAAACCCATGTTTCGGCATGTGGCCTTCAAGCTCTGGACAAGGCTTCTTGTTTTCAAGGCATAGCTTCTGCAGTTCTATCGTCTTGTTCCACACGAAACGCCGACACCCAGCAGCTTGAGCGAGGATTCGCTTCTGCTCCCGGGTAGGCATCAGTTCGAACTTGTAGGCGACATTGGCTTTCATGGCTTCAATCCTACACCGTCCTTTTCGAGGACGTATGCTTCGCACGAGTTTGTGCGAAGGGGATTTGAGCGCCTATCATCCCGGCGGTTAAAACCGCGGGTTTTCTCGGCTCGACTTTATAAGCGAGCGCGCCGAGTAGAGCAGCCTGCAACTTTGAGTGCGCAGGAGGGAGGATCGAGCGCGCAATGCTAGAATTTCCGCCTCTCCAAAGGAAGCCCCATGTCCAAAAAGCCCCGTCCCAAGAAAAAGTACCGTCCGCACGCAGTTGCTGTTCCGCATTACCTCAACAGCCTCACTTCCGATGTCAATCGGAGCCATGACGCCCGCGACGAGGACCGCGTCTTCCTCCTCCAAGTTGCCAACCGAACCGTTGAAAAGGTTGATCTCGCCATGTACGGTCAGATCCTGCAGATCGCATGGGTTCTAGCCGCCAAGATGGACCGCGCGAAGGAACTTCGCCAATGTCTCTACAGCGGGCTTGCAGCCATCGGTTGCTACGTTGCCGAGAAGCCCAAGATTCCATTCGACGACGAGATGTTCGAGGAGCTTTCGCAGGCAACGGAAGTTGCACGGGACATTCTGGAGAACTCGGGCGAGATTGAGCGCGCACAAGCCGGAGCAGCCGTCCTGTCAGGGCGCGTCAAGTTCGAGTCGGATGCGGACAAGATCACGGATCGGGAAGTTGTTTTGCGTTGAGATGAGGGCTTTCCGCCGTGCTTTGGCGTTTTTCGCCATCACAGGGGGCGAACAAAATGAACAATTGCAATAAAATATCTAAATTGCTTAATAATCCACACCCAAATCCGTCGCCTGTAGTACGCCATGTCCGAGGTTTTCAACGAAATAATGCCTGGAACTCAAGCAGTAGCCGAAAGCGTCACGCGCAAACGCGCCGCTCTTGAAGCCAAGCACATCATTCTTACGGATTGTCCCGGGGACGTTGCTGCGTATCTGCCGAAGTACCATCACACGATGCATGAGATCATTGAGATCGGCCCTTGGCAGAGCTACGGTGCCTTCAGGGAAGGCGCTGGGCGCAACATGATTCGCCTTTTTCTGTCGGACGAAGCCCGAGTTGCCTGCGCAGAAGAACTTTCGCGTCTGACGGATACACAGAAACGTGCGAGTTACCTCTTCTCCTATGAAGATGCTGCCGACTGGATTCACGCGAATGTTGAATCGGAAGTCATGAGCGTTCTGGTTCCACTCTCTATGTTTGCGACTGATCCTGATGCTTTCCGTTCGCAATTCCTCGAAGAGAGAAGTAAGCGCTTTGTCACACTTGAGGAAGCCGCCTCCAAGGGGAAAAGTCCTGCTCGCACCCCCTTGTCAAAGTGGCGCGTGACGAGAATTCTGCCGGCGTCCGTTCAATCCGAGTTGGGGCGTTGGCAAGAGGACTACAACGCTGAGCGTGAACGACAAGGCGTTGCATGGCCGAATCCGACGAGCCTTACTGTGGACTTCCCGGAGGGCGTATTGGCGCGCTACAAGGCCATGAAGGAACTGGCACCAACCACTGCACGAGCTCGCGCAACGGTGCTCTTTGAGGGTTTCTCAGTCCATCGTGAGGTCGGGCATACCCAACCCTATTGCCGTCGGCACTACACGCCCGGACTGCTTCTAGGCAAGCCCATCCATTGGAAGGACTATGAAATCGGCCTCGTTGACCTGATGAGCATTCCCAGGGCGACCGCGCTGCTCGGTGCTGACTATCTCAGGAAGACGCCGTGGCGTCTAGGAAAGGAAGATGTGGCTTGGTGCAGGGATGAGTCCGTGCTCCATGAGGTAAAATTGAGCAGGGAGTTCAGGATTCTGTTGGGGATCCAGAGGGGGCCAGTTGACAAATCTTGACGTTGGTCGAGACGGCCAAAATGCACGGCTTCAACGCCGCTATGACGTTGGAGTGGCTCCAGGACTTCGGCCGGGCATACCATTTGCACCGGGCCAACGCCACGCTGACGCATGAGGTCAACAACCGCGGTCGTAGACTCGACAACAAGCTGATGGGCTTCACGCCAGAATCGGCTGAAGGGTTCGATGTTGAACCCTGGTTGCCGTGGAGTTATCTTGCCCTGAGAGGCCGAGAGGGCTGATCGCAAAATGGCGCTGCATCCGCAGCGCCATTTTTTTCGGACTTTTCATCGGCAAACCACCCGATAGGGTGCTTACTTACGCTCAAGACCTTTTTGAAAGTTGGAATGGGTTTGGTACGAAAACGCCTTGTGTGTAGGCGTTAACGGATATAGAATCGTCGCTGTCAAAACGACGGTCTATGCGCTAGGAAGAACGCCGACTCAGGTATTCGTTAGTAGCGTTCTCCAGAGAGTCATGGATTGGAACGGTCTCAATGGATCTGTTATTTGCGGAATTATTATTGAGATGTCAATTTGCTTTAGCGATTCTTTAATGATGTTAAAAATGAATAATGTTGCCTTACTACGGAAGGTCCAGTCTCGACTAGTATGGGGGGGGGATTCCTTAATAAAATTAGGAGATTCTGACAAGGTATTGTCTCACGGGGTTCTCGGTTTTGTAAGTTCACTATATATCAATAAAAAACTTCAACCCCGCAGCAAAAAATTCAACCTGACAAAGCTGGCTTCATTAGTAATCAGTACGTTTGGCTTTTCTTCTTCGTTTGCCATCGACATCACCCATGAACTCTACCAACCAGGTGAATACTCCGATGTAAATGTCAGCATTACGTCGCCAGTCGACATTGATGCCATCAAACCATTGTTTGACAGCTCAAACTCGAGCTTAAGCCAGTCGATTATTCTGAACGGCAAGACAAATGTCATAGCCAACGGCAGTGCCATCATCGGCCTGAGAGTTCTCGATCAAAGAAGCAGCTCGAACAACTACCGAATTTCCTTGATTGCCAATGACAATGTCACCATGACCCTCAAGGGCAGCAAAGGCGTCTTCGGTATGGTGAACGGCGCGAACTACGGGTTCGGCAGTCCGGACGCCACTTACAATCAAGGTAAGATCGAAATAAACGGCGCCCTGAATTTATCCGTTTACTCTGATACCCGTGCCGGCGGTGTTATTGCAGGTTCGTGGTTCGGCAACACTGGGGCAGATTCTACAACTGGAAACATCAAATTCGGACGTACCAGTTCAGTGAACGTCATTGACATCAGTGGTGGCCACCGAGATTCCTTGAACGGTGCAGACGACGACAAAATGGTCGGGATTCTCGGCTATTCCACCATGTCTTCTGAAAAGGCCGTGATCAAGGCATTGGGCAGCACAAGGATCTCCGTCGACACTCGAAAGAGTTCTAAGTGCACAGATGTTAACAGAGGCACGTTTGGCGTTTATGCAGCCTCGAATTCTGAGATTTCCTTTGAGGATGCAACCGGAACTCTTAGCATTGACATGACGAGTTCGTCCGATAATCGACGACGTCTTGATGCCATTTCTTCCGGGTTGTACGACGTTGTCTTTGGTGGAAATTCGTCAGTTACTGTTAAGCAGAAAAACACCGACATCTCCTTCGGTACTGCTGCAATGGCCATTGGCATTTCAAGTTATGCCCACTCGATAATCGCTCTGGACACGGATCTGACCATCAAAGGGACTGACGTCAATAGCATGACGGGGCTCCTTGCCACCCACTATGTGTACCCATCTTATACGGGAGGATATGCCAATGCCGGCGGCAAAATCACTCTGAAGGGCGGATACACATTCTCCTTGCCCGAAGGCGCTGTGCCTTCGGAATCTCGCTGGAAGGCTATATCCGTTAATGCCTATCAGGAAAATGATGAAAAGAAAGCTCACGTGACGGTAGACGGCACGGGATCTGTTTCTCAAATCAATGGTGGCATCTACGCCATTCACGGCGGCATGGCTGATATTACGCTTGACGGCGCGAATTCATTTATTCAGGGGCATATTGACCAGCGCTATTCGCTTATGGATGGATCACAAGCGCTCGATTCATCTACCTGCGGAAAGATCAATCTGACCTTGAAGAACGGAGCAGCCTGGATCAATACCGACTACCTCTCGTCCGGCACTTCGAAGTTTGGGGATGGATTTAGCACGGCTGATACGGTTACTATGGCCGGCGGCACGATTGACATGAGCTCCGCCAAAGTCGAAGGCTGGCAGCGTTCTGCCTACCAAAAAATCATTTTGAACAGCCTCAAAGCTGATTCGGTCGGCACACGTCACGGTCACATGGTTTTTGACATGAACCTGGCCGAAGAAGTTAATACGTCGGCAACGGAAGATCATTTCAAGGCGAATGCCGACCAGTTGATCGTCAAGGGGTCTGCCAAAGGCAACTATAGCGCGGCAATCAACTTCGTCAATTCTTCCGTGCCTATCGATCCGAGCAAAAAGTACAGCGAAAACTGGCTTATTCACCAAGGGCTGGAAAGCGACATGACCGTAACCAATCTCGCGGGTGGAAATACTTTTTACGGGTCCGGCATGCTCACCGTCTGGTCTTTGGTATTCGTTCCGGCAGGAATGCAGGGGCAGCTCGATGACGACGCGATTAGAGGACAGCTGACCAATGTAGGTAGCGGTGAAGGGTATTGGCATTTGGTAAGAACGGATGAGCCAGTGCCTCCTGTGACACCGCCGGTAACGCCGCCTCTACCACCTGAAGTGAATGACAACATGACAATCGGCACGTCTGCCGGTCAGGCCCTCGCTTATCTTGCAGACCTTGAGGATCTTCGCACTCGTCTGGGCGAAGTCCGCTATGGCTCTCAGGACGGAGCTTGGGTTAAAGCCTTTTCAAAGAAGGACACGGTCAAGACGTCATTCAAGCAGGACGCATACGGCATCAATCTCGGGGCTGACGTTCTGGTGAACTGCAACGAAGAGAGCGCCTGGCTTTTGGGCGGTGCTTTCCGCTACGGCAAGGCCGAACAGGACGGCTTGGGCAATGACAGTGTCACAGGGCAGCTTGAAGAGTACTCTTTCAAAGCCTATGCTGCCTGGATGAAAGACAACGGTGCGTATGCCGATTTTGTTGCTCAGACCGGCCGCTACGAACAGGAACTCAATGGCGCTGACAATACTGGCCTTGGTACAAGTCGAGCGAACTTCAGCACTTACGGCTACGGTTTGAGCGCGGAAGTCGGTCACATGCTGACAATAGACGACCCCGTGGACGACCGTCGCTGGTACAACCACTGGTTCATTGAACCACAGCTTCAGCTGGCCTACTTCCACGTTCAGGGCCAAGACTACAAAACCTCCACCGGTCTGGCCGTTTCTCAAGGTAACGCTGATTTCCTGACCGGACGCGCCGGGCTGGTGTTGGGCAAGAAGTTCAACTATGGAACGATTGACGATCTGGATCGCCGTTACTTCCAGGTCGCCCTGCTTGGCGGCGTCAAGCATGAATTCCTCGGCGGCGATCAAACGATTTCCTATACGGGTGTCGATGGCGCCAAGGCGAGCGTTCGAGCCGGCGACATCGACGGCACGCGCTTCTATTACGGCGTCAATTGTGACTGGCAAGTGACTGAGAACCTCCGTCTCTATGCGCAGGCAAGCCGTGAAGAAGGCGATCGCTATACGAAGGACTACGACATCAGCGTCGGCGGCAAGCTGCTGTTCTGATGAGTCCTCGGGCCGTCCCGATCTGTTCTCGACGGCTGTTCAAACAATAGAGGCTGCTCCTTTCTGTCGAGGATGGCAGAAGGAGCGGCAGACCCAATGAATAGGAATGAAAATGAGCTGTAGAAAACAGGCATTGGCGATGATTGCCATTGCAGGCATGTCCGCCAGCATTTGGGCGTCGGAAATGTCCCTTGAAGATTGCGGACGGACGGCCGAAACTTTTGCCTTCGTCGCCGATGTGTCCGGATCCATGATGCAGACTGTGGGGGATATGAAGTCCCAGGCACAGAAGGAGATTGAAGAAGCGCGTGAGCGTGGCGAATCGTTGCCGAAAATCCGTGTTGTTCCTCCAGCCAATGAAGAGATTGACAAGCTGACTCGTCATGAGCTGACGCAGCGCTTCATCGAGAAGATCGGCATCTATGCGATTGAGAAAGCCGGGATGCAGTCCTCGGTTCTGACAGTGGCGCCCTTTACTCAGCTGGTGCCGATGAAGGAGCGCTCTTCTGAAGAGTTCAAGACCGATCTTCAGAAGAAGTTCGGCGTTCGTCTGGAAGTGTTCGGACGATCGACGTGGGTGGGAAGCCGTGCATTTGAGAGCTTCTCTGAAAAGCTTGCCAAGTCTCAGGCAACCGTTCTCGTGACTGACGGCAGCTTTGAGGTCGATCCCGATAAGAAGCATTTGGATCCGGTAGCGACACTGAAGGCCTTCTATGAAGCCAATCCGAAGTCCTGCATCCATATCGTGTCGGCCGCTTATACGGAAAAGGAGCGAAAGGCCATTGATGAGTTGGCTTCGGTTTCCACCTGCGGCCGTATCGACGATCTTGAAGCTTTGATGACTGATGAGGCCCTGTGGAAGAGCTTTGTCGAAGAAGTCTTCTATCGTGAATGCCAGAAGGCTGCCACAATTGAAATTCAAGGCATCAACTTTGCGTTCGACAAGTCGAACCTTCCTGAAGAAAGCCGTCGTATTCTGGACAAGGCGCTCACGGTCATCAATTCTCGAGACAAGTCTGAAAAGATTGAAATCCGTGGTTGGACCGACTGGGTCGGCAGCGACAAGTACAACGCCGACCTGTCGCAGCGTCGTGCCAATGCCGTTCGCAAGTACTTCATTGAACATGGCATTGATGCCGATCGCCTGACGGCACGCGGAATGGGCAAATCCTTCAAGTACACCAACAAGACCAATGACGGCCGCTGGATGAACCGTCGTGTCGAGTTGATTTCCGAAGGCGGCCTGCAATCGAATGACTCGGAGAAGCGTTACGACACAGATTCTCTGAATTGACAATACACCGCCCCTCCTTTGCCAAAGGCGATGCTTAAGGCGCTTCCATCGGTTTGATGCCATGAATCGATGCCGGCATTCGGATAGACATTGCAGGCAAACGGAACACGCCCTAGTCTCTCGCAATAGACGTAAGCACTCTATCGGGCCAAAACAACCTGATAGGGTGCTTACGCCGTTTCGATTGACTCCTAGAGCTTCGGGGCGGCTAGTCCCAAACCGTGAAGACGGAGGGTTCTGCTTTCGGCTGAAATAATGCGTCGTCGCCCCTCATTTTGGCAAATTGAGCGAAACCGCAAGTCCCAAAAACTAATTCTGGCGCGGATAATGGGCTCGTTTCATGGCCTTTCCTGGTCTTCCCCGTTTTGAGCGCCGTAACTCGTGGGCCAGAAAAACGAAACAGGTCGGGAATTCATATTGGCTGCATTGAAAACATTGCATGGCACTGGCACAAGAGGGCAGGGTCGGCAGTCTTCGTGTGGCAGAAAATGCGTTGACAATGGCGGTTCGCGGGAAGCAAAGCATCACCCGAAATACGGGCTTGAAGCACTGGTTTCTGAAGTAGTATCCAACCCAAAGTGAATTTTAAGAGTTGTTCTGGAACGGAGGGAGTTCAGGAGTTCAATCGTTAGGACTGCTAAAGTACGGCAACCTGACCTCTTGGCGACTTCCAACCCAAATTGACATTTCGGACTCGAATCTTCAGCACGCGGTTCGAGCGTTAAAACAATCGAGGTTGGACTTGACAATTCAAATCCAACCTCAAAAGAGTAATAGCCCTTTTTTCAGACATTTTCTCAGGTACACATAATGACACTTATTTTTACTTGAGGAAATTGTCACACTTTCACTAAGCCTTAATTGCTGAAATTAAGTCTTGGCGCGTAGCACTACGTATTCGACAAAAAATTCATTAAAACTACGAAGCGCAGAATTTTGACTTACTTTGATAGATAGTACCAATAATGAAAAAACTGGGGCTTTAAAAACCGTTTTCATTATTTTTACCTTGACATTCATTTTTCGACGGACTGTGCAGCTCGATGAACCCAGTCCAGTCCTTCTCACAGCCTTAATCTCTTTCTTCGGGCAAACTTTTCCCTATTGTGATCTGTTAAAGCTTAGAGTACTAGGGATTCTTTAAGCCCCTTACCGCCGTTGACCCAAGAAATCGGCGATCTTCCCTATCTCTAAACAAATATATGCTGGTGTTATCAGGCTCTTCCAACCTGACCCCAAATTTCGTACTCTTTCCAGTTATCCGGGAAGCCCATAGCTTCTAGTTGGCTCTGCTTTCTTGTTGATAACAGATCCCCCAACCTCGTCGGCCATGTGGTCTTAGGATTATCTGCTTTAAGCATAGCGGCCAAAAGAACTGCAAAAATGTAGAGTTTATTACTTGACTCAATGGGCAGAAATTCTTCGAAGCCTCGTACTGTTAGTTTCTTCACCAACCTTGGTGACTTCATAAAGCAACGATTCCAAAGTCTCACATGATGCGCACACACATTCCTCAATTCAGTGAGAGCAACTGCAAAACTACCAAAAGGGTAATACTTGGCAAAACCAAACGATCTAGCCATCCTATTTTTAACGTCAGAAGCATGAGTATTCTGAACCCAATGAATCAGTTCACCAAGTGTCATCAAGTGAACGCATGCCCATAAAGGTGGGGTTTCTTCTTCGTAGTTTTCAGAAAAATGTTTCACAAAAACCTCTTCCTTGCTCCTGTTTATTTCATTTCTCAATTTGTCCAAGTCTTCCAAATGTTTTTTCCTACTTGAAAAATTATTTGAATTTAAATGGGCAAACGGATCTTGCGTCAGCGTTGTCAATTCATAGACCCATTGTGTGCGAATGTGAATCTCAACACGTTCCAAAGCCTCCCAAAACAAACATCTAAGTTTTCTGTCAAAAATATATAGCTCTAAAACATCATCGAAGTTGACATTCGCATTAAACTGATGAATTTCCCCCCGGCAATATTCGAACGGAATACAGTAAGCACTGAAGCGGTAATACCCGATGCTGAGAAGATACCGAGAAGCCCTCTGAGAGTCAGGGACAATTAATCCTCGCGATTGGAGGAGTTTGACTTGTTCTTCAACAGGTAACGGTGGCTTGTTGAAATGAATTTTCATTCTCCGGATAAAAAAAGACCTCACTTGTTGCAGATAAACCAAAAGGCCAGAGCTGTGTGAGGTACGCTTAGCTCGAATTATAGAAGCTTTTTCTCATTCTGTATATCAAATTTGCTTCTCAAATTTGCTTCTCTTTTTGCCTTACCTGAAATTCTCTATAACATTTTTTCTCAGAAAAATACCTACGTTCTGCTGCTTCCCCTTGTTTACCTATATTGAAAGAGGAAATCGGCCGGTGGTATCCCATAACGCGAGTCCAAATCTCACAGCGAGTCCTCTCTGAATCTTTAATGCCGAATTGTTCCGGTGTTTCCATCATTTAATAACCTCCCAATTTTTGGTACAAAAAAAATGTTGACCCACATAGAAATCAGTGGTCTTTCTGTTACCAGGGTTTAAAAGACACAATAATCGAAAGGATGACAAGAGTCTCGAGAGTTCCATAAGCATACCAAGACAATTTGACTGTCTTTTCGTCATGCAAAACGAAAAGTCCGAAAGCCGTATACGCCACAAGTGACCTCTCCCCGCCCTAATCGGGCGAGGCTTCTCACTTCGACGGCTCGAGCCTTTCGGTTGAAAGGTCTTACAGAGCCTCCATGAGTTTCGGCTTATCGCCGCAAGACGGCAAGCCCTGCCGCCTTTAACTGCACAATGCCTTCTCGTTTGATATTTATCGCGGCTGCATAATCCCGCAGGTTTAAACCGCCGCACTTCGGACAAATCCACTGCCTCATGGCAAGAGTCAATCCGTCAAACTTGTATCGGCATCGCGGGCAAGTCTTCGAGGACGGAAAAAATGTGTCCGTTTGTATGAAGAACTTTCCGCTTCTTTCCGCCTTGTACTTGAGCTTGGACAAAAATCCGCCCCAGCCGGCATCTGCTATCGCCCGAGCGAGTTTGCGATTATGCATCATGTTTTTGATTTTTAAACTCTCTGCGATGACCGCTTGGTTTTCGTCAATCAATCGCTTCGAGACCTTGTGCTGGAAATCCTCGCGTTTGCGAGAGACTTTCCGATAAACTTTTGCCAGACAGCTTACCGCCTTGCTTCTCCTTCTGCTTCCTTTTACCTTGCGGGAGACTTCCTTATGCGCTTTTTCCAATTCCTTCAGTGCGCTTTTGAGTTCCTTGGGATTGTCAACGGTTCTGTTGAAAGAGTCTGTCAGAAAGTCCTTTATTCCGAGATCAATGCCGATCACCTTAGACTCTTCGACTTCCGTCGGTTTGTCGGGAACCTTCTCCGGCGTTTCGCTCAGTATGGAAGCAAAGTAGTCGCCCACTCGGTCGCGGGATACGGTAATGCTCTTGACCTTACCTTGTATCTGCCTATGGATTACTGCTTTAATCGGCTCGCACTTCGGAATCTTGATGAAGTCTTTTCCAACGGACAAAGAGGTGCAGTGATAACTGCTTTGTCTGTTCCGTTTACTTTTGAATTGCGGAAATCGAGCCTCTTTCTTGAAAAATCGCTTGTAGGCAGGCGTGCCGAACTGCTTCTTGAAGGCTTATGGAGTCGTATTGCGAGAGCCACCTGTACTTTCTTGACTTCTTGGCAACGGACAACAGAGGTTTAATCTCTTTGTTAACCGACAGCGAGATGCCTTTCTTTCGGTAGAGGTCCCGCTTCAGAGCAACGGCTTTGTTGTAGCAGAAGCGCACCGCTCCGAATTGGCTGTTTAAAAAACGCCTCTGTTCGGATGTCGGATACAGTCTTACTTTCGTTGCTATTAACATCTTTGGCCTCTCGGCTACATTTTATGACGAAGACTTCGGAACTTTTGAGAAAAAGACACTCGGTTTCAAACATTGTCATTCACCTGATCTTTACAACATAGTATCGGAGAAAGAAAATGACTCGTGATGTCTTGGCTTATACCATTGATACTTTGAGGTATGAGGCCGAAAAAATAGGCTGCTCTCCCATCGAAATCAACGGAGAGGCAGACCATATTCACTTGCTTCTGAGATTCCCGCCCGACTTGTCAGCAGCAAAAGCCGTTTGCTTGCTTAAAAGTCGCTCGTCGGGAGCAGTACTTAAGAGATTCCCGTTTTTAAGAACTTATTCAGCCTCCGGTTCTTTTTGGTCAGCCTCTTATTTTGCCGCATCGGCTGGAGGTGCCACCATTGAAACCTTGGAAAAATATGTACGCAATCAAGGAAAATCAAACGCCTTTCATCCCCGTCCTGTCGGACGAGGGTTTCCCAGCGGTTGAGCTAAAAAACCCGCCAACCAATGGATTAAATTGATATAAGTCATAAGTATTCTCCTTTTCTTAGATTATCTCCACACTACCGCATGGATTCTTTTGATTCCTTATAACAGCTAGATACGGCTTGGACGAAAGAATAACTATCAGTTCCCTGCTGGTAATCCTCCAGTCCTATATAAATCTCTTTTCCTGTCATAAAGACTTCTTTAATTGTTTCAATTATTTTGTCTTGATTGTCCAGTTCAGCCTTTGTAATACCTTCATCGAGATGGACAAAAACGACATCGAAGGTTGATGTCGAGACAACTTTGAGGGTATCAATTAATAGATTCACCCTTTGACGCGGATCTTCAATAATGTCGTTACGGTTTTTCAGCTGAACTATTTTGAGTCCCGAACTTTTACCGCCCGCTCTCAGAAATTCGAAATACCCTCCGCCTTCTCTCAGAACCGGTAAATAGCCCGATAGAACCGATGCACCAAATTCTAATTGAGCAATTCTCACTGGATATTCTTGCGCAGCAAGTGTTGGAAATTCTTGACAAAGCCACAGAACGGACTTGCCTTTTGACAACCTTTGCTCTGCAATTTCCAACAATCTGTAACCAACCGCATAGCGGTTTCCGATCAGAACTCTTTCTTCCTCTGGGAAGGAATTTGAATCATAAATCAAACTGTTTACAGGAAGCCTCAATCTTTCTTCCAGCCGGTCTTGATAGCTATTATCAATTGCAACCAACTTTTCCACTTTTGAAGAATCTTCCTTGCAATACCAATACTGCTCATCAAAACTATTTCGCAATTGGCGCAGAAAGTCGCGTTTGGAGGCTGCCGGTATCCAGTTGCAATTCAAGCCATTCACTAGACTGAAGAAGGAACAAATCGGTATTCTTACCGAACCTTCCGACAGGGATTTTTTCTTTCCCTCCAGCCATTGATTCGTCTCGAGAATCTCGGACTCCTTAAAATAGAATATCGCCATTTCTTATCCTGTAACAATATGAGTTAAGCAAGATTGTTTGGGACCATCCCCAGTCCTAACAGCAGTGAGATCCGTAGGGACAGCCGTAGTAGCTTTATGCCACTAATCATCTTCTGAGAGTTCGTCGGAATAAATCTCAGGAAGGGCGGTTTTTGCCGAGCCTGTCAGTTCCTTGACTTGTTTTAAGACATTGCAAATGTCCATTTGGAAGTAAGTTCCCTTGGCTGTGAGCAGATGGAACTTTGCAGGGAACCAGCCCTCGTTTTTATTCGGGATTTCAACTTTCTTAACAAATGCCTTGAATTGATCGGTTTCCGGAAGGTTTTTTGAAAAAATCGGGAGAGAATAATGGTATTCGATTTCCTGCCACCAGTCCTCAGAAATTTTCGGTAAGAGTTTTTCTTGTCTTTTGACAAAAAAAGCCAGACAAAAAAGATGGTTAGATCATCGGACTCGTAAAGCCTCTTGTCTCTCGAATTGTAAAACCCGAGAGCTATCAGGTAAGGTTTCTTTCCCGAGGCCCGATATTCGAAGGAGTAGCCGTTGAGAATATGGATATATTCTTCGTTGTTTAAATTATTTGTCATTAGGACGAACCCCTTTTCTTGTCCGGTGCGGGATAAATCTTCTTTTCATGCTCCTCATAAACACAGGCAAACTCGCCATTAAGCACATAAATTGGTTCGTCCATTTTGCACACTTCAATGATTTTCCGGAGCGTAGAAGGACTAACCACGATAACATCACCTTCGCGGCATTCTTTTATCTTTTGGAAAGCACCTCTAGGAACTACGCAAACTCTCTTGTTTGACAAATCTATTGTTAAGCTCTGATTAACTTTTCTTAAAGATAAATCTCGGGCAGGCCCATTGAGCTGATAATATGCGTTCACAGCTGTAACCGCAGCTGCGGCGGACGAGGCTACTCCGGCCCCTTGAGCTTCAACCTCTGATGCGACTGTTAAGCACATAGTTCCAGCGATTATCGCGCACGACATTGATCGGATTCGGTTCCGATAAAAGACTTTGAGAAAGAGAATTGAACGTAGATTCTTAATGTTTGCTTTTAGGGAACCATTGCTTAGACTGTTAATCATTTTTTATCCGTTTATTTTTACTCATGAAAGACCGTCTAAATTATTTTTGAAGCTCAAGAGAGGAAGATTTCTTAACTTTCAAATAATCCCAAGCCAGCAAACGTGTGTAGCAATCAAACATCGAAAGGAAGTTTTCACCGGCGTAGGTAAAGAAATCCCAGCCGTCAAACTTAAAAATCATGCTGTACCTTTCAATGGGAAAAGGAGAGTTTCCGTCAAATCTTCCGATCTGGCAGATAATTTCCTCGCCTTGCACAAAATCGCCGGGAATTTCCAGATCTGCTTCGTCATGGCAAAGTTCAACTTCGACCATTTCTTCCCTCCAAATCAGTCTTCACCGATAACAGATTTTTTTGTTAGTGTGGATTTTCCGCCCACAATAATCGACACAATCATGGTGTCCATTGGAAGCAACTTTTGAACGTATGTTTTGTCCTTCTTGTCAGCTTTCGGATGAGACTCGACTTTTTCGTACATTCCATCAACCAATTTTTCTCGCTCTTGTAGCAAAGATGTCAGGCGGTTTGCCTGAATTTCATCAAGCTCCACAGTCAATTCAAAAGTGCTCATTTACTTTCCTTAGTCATAAATAATTAACAAGCGGCTTCCTTGAAACGCTGTTCGAAGAACTCGACAACCTCTGTTCTCTTCCAACGGCGTTTTCCTTTGGGAGAAAGTTTGTAGGGCTTTGGAAAATTGGGGTCTTTGATAACCTCATCAGTAAGAGAAGAGTTATAGCCGTTCCCCAACATGACATCTATATCTGCTCGGGATACAAAATACGGCTCAATCCTTGGAATACGGCGCACCACAATATCTGCGATTGAAACGGCCAGCGCCTGCTTATCCTCGTCATTTAGATGTAAGGCATTATCAGCCATACCTTCCTCCTTAATACTTATGTTCATTCTTTCAGAAGAAAATTCTTTCTCTGTCTGAAAAACAGCAGGAATTACTCAAATTTTCTTCTGCCGGAAATTGTTCTTACGTTAAGGATTAAACATGACCGGATCTGTTGAGGAAGCCTTTGTGAACGTAGCGCTACGTTTTCAGATTTTGCGTTGTTGACGAGGATGTGCTCACGGAATTAAATTCTTGATAAATAGAAAGAAAAACAATTTAAGGAGAAGATAGTGAACTATATCCAACGGCTGGCCGTTTTATCTTTTACGGCAGTTTCAATTTTAGGATTAAGCGCTTGCACGACAACGGCGGTTTTAACGCCTGAAGAAGCCTTAAAAAAAGACACTGATGACCAGATTTACAGCGACAAGCAAAGTCTCGCATCAAATATTTGTGACTATATGGGAATCTTTTGTCCAAAAGATGTAACCATGTCAGAAGCTGAATTTGAAAAA
>ERZ772889.1901-NODE-1901-length-17697-cov-27.415146_pt1 | contig 17697 bp, 15 predicted proteins | sample MGYA00512127_ERZ772889 | MGnify/ENA primary metagenome ERZ772889 (study PRJEB29015, sample SAMEA2737689) | human gut metagenome | biome: human gut; feature: human-associated habitat; material: faeces | place: China | collected 2012 ...
ACTTCTTTGCCAGCTTCATCAGGCTGCGGTTTTCCAGCAGGATGCGCAGCAGCACAACGTTCACGGCGCTCAGAATGAGGGCGTTGGGGATGCGCACCGCCAGCGTTGCCCACGGATAGCCGTAAAACAGGCGCAGCGCCAGCGAGGTGATGACCATGGAGCCCACAAAATGCCCCAGCAGCACGCTGGCTGCAAGCCGCAGGTTGGTGGAGAGGCTGCTCAGCTTCTGCCACGCAAAACCCGCCACTAAGCCGATGGCGCCCGCACCCAGCGTGATGAGCGGGTTGATGGCGTAGCCCGCCAGCACACCGCCGATGATATCGGCCACTGCACCCACCGCAAAGCCTGCGCCGGGGCCGAACACCACCGCCGCCAGCAGCACCGGCAGACTGCCCAGATTGAACCGGACGAAGCCGGTGGAGATGCTCAGCACCCGGCTGAACACGATGCTCATGGCTACCAGCAAAGCCAGCATGGTCAGGGTACGCACCGAAGTTTTTTTGTCGTTCATTGTAGTTGTCCTCCTTAAAAAGGAACAGCAGGCAGGACGCAAAAACGCCCTCCCCTGTGACAGACCGCACAAAGGAGGGCGTGAATTCCAACAACATTCACTTCCGGGCAAAAACCGCAGACGGCTCTCGCCTGCACCCAAGTCCATGCAGCAGCGGGATGCAGACCCTGCACCGCGGTCAATACCTTCGTCCGCAGCACAACTCCCCGTTGATGCGGCACTTAACGCGCAGGGTCTTACTCTGTTGATGATGCCATTATAATCCTTTTTTTGCTGCACTGCAAGCGCCCAAACAGACATCTTTGCCAAAGGAGCGTTTTTATTTTTGGCAGTGTTGTATAAACGTAGGACTTTTACCCGCTTGCCTCCCTCTTTTCTTTTGGCGCAGAACGTGGTAAGATGAACACAAGATACCAAAGGGGAAACTGCCCCGGAAAGGAAATTTTCCATGAAATTCAGCGAAATGACCTATACCCGCCCGGACATCAACGCCCTGCTGGCACGGTGCAAGCAGCTGGCCGCCAAGGCCGCCGATGCGCAGGACGGCGATGCCCTCATTCAGGTGTACTACGAGCAGAGCCGCGCCTTTGCGGACTACACCACCGCCTCCCAGCTGGCCAACATCCACTACACCTGCGACACCCGCGATGCCTACTGGAAGGCTGAGCAGGACTTTTTTGATGCCAACGGCCCCGCTGTGACCAACGCCAGTGTAGAGATCAGCCGGGCGTTTCTGGCAAACCCCTATGTGGATGCCCTTACCGAGCACTTCGGCACCACCTGCGTAGCCGGTATGAAGAACGCCGTGCTGGGCATGGACGACCGTACCGTGGAATTGCAGCAGGAGTTCAACGCGCTGGTCAGCCAGTACCAGCAGATCTACGGCGGCGCACTGGTGGAGCTGGACGGCAAGCAGCTGACCATCCCCCAGCTGGGCCCCTACAAGGAGGATCTGGACCCCACCGTGCGCCGCGCCGCTTATGAAGCCGAGGCCGGTTACTTTGACGCCCACCGGGACGAGCTGGACACACTGTACACTAAGATCGTCAAAAACCTGAATCAGCAGGCCAAGGTGCTGGGCTACAAGGATTACAGCGAGCTTTCCTATGTGCGCATGAACCGCATCGGCTACGGACAGGCCGAAATTCAGGCCTTCCGGGACCAGGTGGCAAGGGACGTTGTGCCCGAACTGCAAAAAGTGATGGCCATGCGCGCCAAGCGCACCGGCATCACCCACCCCACCTTTACCGACCTGCCCATCATCTTCAAGGACGGCAATCCCAAGCCCATCCCGGGCTATCAGGCACGCATGGATGCCGCCCGCACCATGTACCACGAACTGAGCCCCGAGACTGCCGAGTTCATCGACTTTATGCAGGACAACGAGCTGTTTGACGTAGAAAGCCGTCCCGGCAAGATGTCCGGCGGCTACATGACCAGCCTGCCCAGCTACAAGGCACCCTTCATCTTTGCCAACTGGAATAACACCTCCGGCGATGTGGACGTGCTGACCCACGAGTGCGGCCACGCCTTTGAGGGCTATGTGGCCGAGCGCGACCCCAACGTGCCTGCCGATCTGGAATGCCCCGCCATGGAAAGCGCCGAGATCCACTCGATGGCCATGGAGTTCCTCACCGCGCCGTGGCACCACCTGCTGTTCGGCAAGGACACCGAAAAGTATGCCCTGCTCCACGCCGAGGACAGCTTTGTGTTCCTTGCCTACGGCTGCGCCGTGGACGAGTTCCAGCATATCATGTATCAGAACCCGGACCTGACCCCCGACCAGCGCAACGCCGAGTGGCTCAAGCTGGAAAAGAAGTACCGTCCGTGGATCGATTTTGACAACCTGCCCTTCTACGGGCGCGGTGCCGGTTGGCAGCGCCAGCTGCACATCTACGAGTGCCCCTTCTACTATATCGACTACTGCCTGTCCACCATGGCCGCCTTGCAGTTCTTCCTGCTGAGCCTTGACGACCACAAGGACGCATGGGAGCGCTACCTCAAACTGGTGCGCCGCGCCGGTCTTGCCAGCTACACCGAGCTGCTGCAGACCGCCGGGCTGAAGGTGCCCTTTGAGGAAGGCAGCGTCAAGGGCATTGCCCAGCAGATGACCCGCTGGCTGGAAGAGCATCAGGTGGGCTAAAGTCGTTTCGTGTCAGCGGCAGAGCGTTTCGTGACAGTTTTCTTGCTTTTTCTGTCGTGCTGCGATATACTGAAGCCAGAGATCCCCCTTCGAAAATGGAAAGGAGTGCTGACTTATGAGATCTTCCCGTTTGTTCCGGCGCGTCGTTGCCGGTCTGTGCGCTGCCGCCATGCTGTGCGGCGGCATGATCGCTTCGGCTGCTGCGCCCGCACTGCCCGCCGCCCCCGCTGCGGTGGAAGCTACCAACGCCGCCCCCAGCGATGCCGAACTCAAGGCCGCCTTTTCCAAGTTCACCGTCACCTACGACGAGGAGGCCGGCGGCTGGGATCTTTCCTCTCCGCAGGAGCAGGCCAGCATGGATAAAAAGTCCTGCGGGCTGTACCCCTATATGTTCTTGCAGGACGATAGCATTGCCTTTAATATGATCCTGACCTATGTGGGCAGCAAGAAGCTGGACATCAAAACGGTCAACGTATCTGCTGATGACGAGCTGTACACCTTTACCTGTGACGAGGAATACGGCGGCGGCTACGATCAGGATCTGGGCTGCTGGTTCGACATGGAGCTGTTCCAGCTGAGCGATGAGGAGGTCAGCCTGCTGAGCGAGTGGCTGAACGCCAAGAGCGTCACCGCCGTATTCGTTGGCCGGGACGGCACCACCCAGAGCTACGCCCTGACCAAGGAGAACCGCACCGCCATTCAGGAGATGGTCACCGCCTATAACCTGATGCTCTCCTCCACCGTGGAGCAGTGCGAGCCCATCCTGACCAGTCTGGCAAAGTAAACGCATTTCCAGAGTCCCCGGAGCGTCTGCGGATGCTCCGGGGACTTTTTGCACTAATTTTTTATTTTTTGCAAAAAAAGCTTGCAAAGCCGGCTAAGCTGTGCTATACTTATTGAGCTGTGATGTGCTGCTATAGCTCAGTTGGTAGAGCGCATCCTTGGTAAGGATGAGGTCTCCAGTTCGAATCTGGATAGCAGCTCCAGCTCAAACCGCCTTGATGGGAAACCGTCAGGGCGGTTTTTTGCATCCATTGCTCTGCCGTCTGCAGCAGCGCAAGCCTGGCAGCCCCAGTCAGGGGAGCTGGCGCGGAGCGCCTGAGAGGGCCATCAAACAACAAAGCCGCAGGCCTGTTGAGGGCTTGCGGCTTTGCTGTTATGGGAAAGAGGTAAAAGTGTCTGTAAAATGTCGGTTTAAATCAGAAGTCGACCTCAGTGTCGTAGTAGCAGCACTTGAGCAGCTTCTCCATCTCCTCCTGGCTGGGCTGGCGGGGGTTGGAGCCGGTGCAGGCATCGCCGATGGCGTTCTTTGCGATCTCGGGCAGGCGCTTCAGGAACACTTCTTCAGGAACAAAGCCCTGCTCGGTGGGGTAGGAATCGGGGCCGTAGTTCTTGATGCAGTGGGGGATGTTCAGTGCATCGTTCATGCCGCGCAGGTACTCAATGAGCAGCTTGACCTTCTCGTCGTCGTTGGAACCGCCCAGCTTCATCTCGTCGGCGATGACACCGTAGCGCTTCTTGGCCTCGGGGTCCTTGGCGTTGAAAGCGATGACCTTGGGCAGATACATGGCGTTGGCAGCACCGTGGATGATGTGTGCGCCGTAGTCGGCAAAGGCAGCACCGGTCTTGTGTGCCATGGAGTGGACGATGCCCAGCAGCGCATTGGAGAATGCCATACCGGCCAGGCACTGTGCGTTGTGCATGGAATCACGCTTGGACATATCGCCATTATAGCTGTCCACCAGATCGCCCTGGATCATCCGGATGGCGAAGATGGCCAGCGGGTCGGTGTAGTCGCAGTGGGCGGTGGAAACATAAGCCTCGATGGCGTGGGTCATTGCATCCATACCGGTGTGGGCGACCAGCTTCTTGGGCATGGTCTCGGCCAGATCGGGATCGACGATGGCGACATCGGGGGTGATCTCAAAGTCAGCGATGGGGTACTTGATGCCCTTCTGATAATCGGTGATGATGGAGAAGGCGGTCACCTCAGTGGCGGTGCCGGAGGTGGAAGAGATGGCGCAGAAGTGGGCCTTGCGGCGGAGTGGCGGAATGCCGAACACCTTGCACATCTCCTCAAAGGTGATCTCAGGGTACTCGTACTTGATCCACATGGCCTTTGCAGCATCAATGGGGGAGCCGCCGCCCATGGCAATGATCCAGTCGGGCTCAAACTTCAGCATGGCCTCTGCGCCGCGCATGACGGTCTCAACAGAGGGATCGGGCTCGATGCCCTCAAACAGCTCCACTTCCATGCCGGCTTCCTTCAGGTAGCCAACAGCGCGGTCAAGGAAGCCGAACCGCTTCATGGAGCCGCCGCCGACACAGATCATGGCCTTTTTGCCGGTAAAGGACTTCAGGGCTTCCAGAGCACCCTTGCCGTGGTACAGATCGCGGGGAAGAGTAAAACGAGCCATAGGAAATACCTCCGATTCAATCAAAACTCTCTGGTTTGTGGATGTTTGACACAAAAATAACCAACTCTCTTACACAAAGTGTACTGCAAACCATCCAAAAGTTCAATTGCCGGAATGTGGAAAAATCAGACCCAATTTTGGGCATTTCGCTGGAAAGGGAGGGTTTCCCGGCCGGAGAAACCGGGAAAATGGCAAACAAAAAACCACCTGAAGCTCTAAGACTTCAAGTGGTTTTTCAATGGAGCTGCTATCCAGATTCGAACTGGAGACCTCATCCTTACCAAGGATGCGCTCTACCAACTGAGCTATAGCAGCAAATGGCGACCCGGATCGGGCTCGAACCGACGACCCCCAGCGTGACAGGCTGGTGCTCTAACCAACTGAGCTACCGGGCCATGATCGCTCAAGTTCGTGCGGCGTTTACCGCCGGAACGTGCCTTATTATACCGGAAGATGGGCGGCTTGTCAAGCGGAAAAAACAAAAAAGCCGCAAAAAAGATGAAAAAGGCAGACTTCCTCAGTCTGTTCACTGCATTCGCAGCCAGCTCCTTCCATGAGGGAGCCTCTTTGCAGGGGCACAAAGGCCCCATCCCAGAGGGGGCTGGCATCGCGCAGCGATGACTGGGGGAGTATGTCTGCGCAAAAACAAAACCTCCGGAACGGCTGCTCCGGAGGTTTGTGGCAGGGGTAGTAAGTCTCGAACTCACGGCACGCGGTTTTGGAGACCGCTGCTCTACCAACTGAGCTATACCCCTAAATCTATGCTGCATTCGCTGAATGCCTGCTTATTATATAAGATTCGGCGCAAAATGTCAAGCATAAATTTTCAGGTCTTGGTGTTGCAGCCGCAGCAGCCGTCCTTGGCGGCGGGCAGGCTCTGGGCCAGCTGCTCCAGAGTGACGCTGTCGATGTACTGGTTGATGACCTCGTCCAGCCCGGCCCAGAACGGCAGGGTGAAGCACTGCTCGGACATGGGGCACTCGTTGGTCTCGCTGCCAAGGCAGGGGATGGGGGCCACGCTGCCCTCAATGGCGCGCAGGATCTCACCGGCGGTGTAGTCGGCGGGGGCCTTGGTCAGCCGGTAGCCGCCCTGGCTGCCGCGCTCACTTTTCACAAGTCCCACCCGGGCCAGCGGGGTGACGATCTGTTCCAGATATTTCAGGCTCAGGTTCTGCCGCTCGCTGATCTCCTTCAGGGAGACGGTTGTGCCCGGTGCGTAGCGGGCCAGCTCGGCCATCAGCCGCAGGGCGTAGCGGCTCTTTGTGGAAAATTTCATGGTCTACTCTCCTTGTTCCTCCCCTTAGTATACCACGCGGTGCAGGTTTTGCAAAGCGAAAACGCCGGTTTCTCTTGCCGAAACAAAAAACGTCTGTTATCATATAATAGAGAAATTATCGGAACTTGGAGATGAGACAATGGTAGAGAAGATCACTCCGGCCGAAGCCATCCGCCTGCTGGATGCAGGCAAGGCGCAGGCCGTGGATGTCCGGGAGCCGGACGAATTTGCCGTGGGGCATATCCCCGGCGCAAAGCTGCTGCCCCTGGGTGACGTGCTGACCCGCGCGGAGGAGGTCATGCCGGACAAAAACGCCCAGTGGCTGATCTACTGCCGCACCGGTCGCCGCAGTGCCGATGCCGCACAGAAGCTGGAGGCGCAGGGCTACACCAGCCTGCGTGATCTCGGCGGCATCCTGAGCTGGCCGTATGAGATCGAGGGCGATTTTGAGGGGCATTTTTAAAGGAAACTCCCCCAGTCTGCTTCGCAGACAGCCCCCTCTGAGATGGGGCCTGTCCGTGCGGTAAGCCTCCCTCCTAGAGGGAGGTGGCAGCGCACAGCGATGACGGAGGGAGTTTTGTGCAAAAGAAAGGATGTGCACTTATGGCGTTCGACCCGAAAAAGTTTGCCGGAGCCCATTGCGGCTGCCGGTATCAGCAGGACTACCGCCCCACGCTGGGCCGGGACGGCAAAAAGGAATCCGGTACGCTGGAGGTCATCAAATTCTATTATGATGGTGCCATCCGCTTTGAGCAGCACTGCTACGGCGAGGCGGCGACCTTTGTGTTCGGTGTGTGGGCTTCCGGCATGGATGCCGACGGCACCCTGCACTGGGCCCTGCCGGATAAGCGCAAGAGCTATTATGATGAGGAGTACCTGCCCAAAAAGCTGGATCGTGTGGACGAAGCGGGCAATCTGTACTTCGATGGCGGCACCTTCCCCTGGAAGCTGGCCGATGATTTTGCCGAAGATCGGCGCTGGGGCTACCCCAAATGGAAGGTGGTTCTGGGAAAGCTGGCCGGAAAAGGCCGCTGATTTTGCAAAGAATCTTACGAAATGATGAAATCAGAGTATTCCTATTGACCTACTAGGGAATGATATGGTATACTGTCAGCGTCAAAGAGTATTAAGACCGGGCCGAAGCCCGGCAATACGGAAAGATATCTGTATTGTGCTTAGAAAGGATTCTTCCTATGGAAATCAGCGAGAAAGTGGTTTATCTCGACAATGCCGCAACAACTGCCTGCGCCCCTGAAGCACTGGCTGTTATGGTCGAGGCCCTGAGCGGAGCCTGCGGCAACCCCAGCAGCCATTACAGCATCGGCTACGAAGCCAAGGAGTTTGTGGACACCGGCCGCGCACAGGTGGCCAAGGCCATCAACGCGGCTCCGGCGGAGATCTTCTTTACCGGCTGCGGCTCTGAGGCCGACAACTGGGCCGTGAAGGGCACTGCCTTTACCAAGGCCCGCCAGAATAAGAAGCACCTCATCACCAGCGCCTTTGAGCACCACGCCATCATGCACAGCATGGCGGCTCTGGAGCGCATGGGCTTTGAGGTCACCTATATCAAGCCCACCTCCGAGGGCTATATCCGCCCCGAGGACGTGGAAGCTGCCATCCGTCCCGATACCGCACTGGTCAGCATTATGATGGCCAACAACGAGATCGGCACCATCCAGCCCATCAAGGAGATCACGGAGATCGCCCACAAGCATGGTGTGTGGATGCACACCGATGCGGTGCAGGCCGTTGGCAGCATTCCTGTGGATGTCAAGGAGCTGGGCGTGGATATGCTGTCCATGAGCGCCCACAAGTTCAACGGCCCCAAGGGCATGGGTGCGCTGTACTGCCGCAAGGGCATCTGGCCCCAGAACCTGATCGACGGCGGCAGCCAGGAGGCCCGCCACCGCGCCGGCACCGAGAACGTGGCCGGTATCGCCGGTATGGGCAAGGCACTGGAGATGGCGGTCAGCGCTCTGGACGAGCGGATGGCCCACGAGCAGATGCTGCGTGACTATGTCATCGACCGCATCCTGAAGAACATCCCCGAGGCCCGCCTGAACGGCGGCCTGGAGCACCGCCTGCCCGGCAATGTGAACATCAGCTTCCCGGGCCTGGAGGGCGAGACCATCCTGCTGGATCTGGATATGCACAACATCTGCGCATCCACCGGCTCTGCCTGCAACTCCGACAGCCTGGATCCCAGCCATGTTCTGCTGAGCATCGGCGTGCCGGAGGAGATCGGCCACGGTTCCATGCGGTTTACCTTTGGCCCGCAGAATACCATGGAGGAAGCAAAATATCTGTGCGACGTGCTGGAGGAGGTCATTCCCCGCCGCCGTGCTATGAGTTGTATGTGGCTGCAGGGCCAGAACACCGCCCGCCAGTTCAGCCTGAAGGGAGAAAACTAAGATGGCAAGTATGTATAGCGCAAAGGTCATGGAGCATTTCGCAAACCCGCACAATGTCGGCGAGATCCCCGACGCAAACGGCGTGGGTGAAGTCGGCAACCCCAAGTGCGGCGATATCATGCGCATGTACCTGAAGATCGAGAACAACGTGATCGTGGATGTCAAGTTCCTCACCTTCGGCTGCGGTGCCGCCATCGCCACCAGCAGCATGGCCACCGACCTCATCAAGGGCAAGACCATCGACGAGGCGCTCAAGCTGACCAACAAGGCCGTTGTGGAAGCTCTGGAAGGTCTGCCTCCCATCAAGGTGCACTGCTCTGTTCTGGCCGAGCAGGCCGTCAAGGCTGCTCTGTCCGACTACTACCGCCGTCAGGGCATCGATCCGGAACCCATTGTGGGCAAGCTGGAAGAAGACTGTGACCATTGCAGCGGTGAGAGCTGCGGGGTCTGAGCAGGATCCGCAGAATCATAAAAAGGGGTGGTTCCCGGTCGGGAACCACCCCTTTTTTGGTATCATACGGAACTGCGGTGAAAGTTCAGCGCAGATTCGCCTTCTGGATCAGGCTGCGGATGTGGTGGGCCAGCATCTCGATGGCGGGGCCGTTTTCACCGCCATTGGGGATGATGATATCGGCGTTGCGCTTGCTGGGCTCCACAAAAGCCTCGTGCATGGGCTTGACGGTGGCGCGGTACTGGGCGATGACGCTGTCCAGAGAGCGGCCCCGCTCCTTGACATCCCGCAGGATGCGGCGGAGGATCCGCTCGTCCGCGTCGGTGTCCACATAGATCTTTGTAATCGAACAGGCTGCACAGCTCCGGCTCAGCCAGGGGCAGAATGCCCTCCACGATGAGGACGGGGGCGGGTTCGATATGCTGCACCTCGCTGCTACGGTTGTGGTTGGCGTAATCGTATACGGGGCAGTCGATGGCACGGCCCGCTTTCAGCTCCTTCAGGTGCTGGATGAGCAGGTCGTTGTCGAACGCGTCCGGGTGGTCATAGTTCAGCTTGCAGCGCTCTGCAAAGGGCAGTTCATCGTGGCGCTTGTAGTAGCTGTCGTGGGAGATCAGACGCACCTCGTCCTCCCCGAACCGCTCCTTGAGCCGGTAAGCCAGCGTGGTCTTGCCGCTGCCCGAGCCGCCTGCGATGCCGATGATCAGATTGTTCATATCCCAAAATCCTCCCGCCTGCCGATTCCGGTAGAAAAACCGGTCAGAATAAGCTATAATAGGTATATTGTTGGGGAACACCCCTGTTTCTCACTGCTTATGATATCACAAAACCACTGTTTTTGACAGAGTAAGAGGAAAATTGATGAAAAAGATCGTTTCGGCCCCGTATATCGACCAGACTGCCCGCTGGGTGAACGGCTGCGAGAGCATCAGCAGCGTGATGCTGCTGCAGGCTGTGGGCATCCCCATTGACCCGGACGTATTCATTGAGCGCGACCTGCCCCACGCCCCCTACTGGGAACAGGAGGGCAGGCTCTACGGGCCTGACCCGATGTTCGTCTACCCCGGCGACCCCCACGACCACACCGGATACGGCTGCTATGCCCCCTGCATCGTGCAGGCCTTGCAGAGCGCGCTGGCGCACGAGGGCGCGGCGGACCGGTTCGAGGTGCTGGATGTGAGCGGCGAGACCGCGGCGCAGCTGTGCCGGTTCATTGACGAGGGAATGCCGGTGGTGTTCTGGGCAACGCTGGATTTTACCCCGGTGCCCGAGGAGCGGGATCACTGGCTGCTGGCCGATGGCACCGACTTTGCCTGGAAGTGCCACGAGCACTGCCTGCTGCTGGTGGGCTACGATGAGGAAAACTACTGGTTCAATGACCCGTGGCATGACCACGGGGTCTGCGCCCGGCCCAAGGAGTTGGTGGAGCGCTGCCACGCGGCACAGGACTCCTATGCGGTGACCCTGCGGCGGAAATAAGAAAGGCGGAACATGAAAACAGAGAAACTGAAACAGAACGTCAAGGGCTATGTTCATCAGTTTGAGGACGGCGGCCTGCGGCTGCTGAGAAAGGGGCAGAAGGGTGTGATCCACGCCATCTTCAGCCGCTTTGGTCTGGTGCTGATCCTCCTGCTGCTGCAGGTGGGGCTGCTGTTCAGCATCTTCCGGTGGTTCGGCAACCTGTGGCCCCATTACTTCGGCGGCAGCGTGGTCGTTACATCGGCCATGGTCATCTACCTGCTCAACAGCAAGATGGACAACAGCGCCAAGATCACCTGGATGGTGGTGGTTGCCATCGCACCGGTGGTGGGCATTCCGATGTTCTTCTATGTCAAGAGCAATTTCGGGCACAACATCCTGCGCAAACGGCTGCTGGAGCTGGAGGATCAGCTGCGCGGCTGGCTGCCGCAGAGCCAGAAGGCAGTGGCACAGCTGAAAGCGCTCGAACCCGGCGCGGCCTCGCTGGCAAAGTACCTGTATGGGCGGGGCGGCGGCTTTCCGGTGTACCAGAACACCGCCATGACCTACTTCCCCGGCGGCGAAGCAAAGTTTGAGGAACTGCTGCGCCAGCTGGAAACGGCAGAAGAATATATCTTTGTGGAGTATTTCATCATCGACGAGGGCCTGATGTGGGGCAAGATCCTGGAAGTGCTGGCCCGCAAGGCGCTGCAGGGCGTGGATGTCCGGGTGATGTACGACGGCACCTGTGAGTTCTCCACCCTGCCCCGCAATTATCCCCGGCTGCTGGAGAAGCTGAACATCCAGTGCAAGGTGTTCAGCCCGGTGCAGCCGTTCGTCTCCACTCACTATAATTACCGCGACCACCGGAAAATTCTTGTGATTGACGGGCGGGTCGGTTTTACCGGCGGCGTGAATCTTGCCGATGAGTACATCAACCACATCCAGAAGCATGGCCGCTGGAAGGATGCCGCCGTGATGCTGGAGGGCGAGGCAGTCCGTTCGCTGACGGCTCAGTTTCTGCAGATGTGGGGCATCCTGAAGGAGCCGGAATATGAGCAGTTCCTGACCCGGCCCATCCCGGTGCCGGAAAATGCAAAGGGCGTGGCGGCTCCCTACGGGGACTGTCCGCTGGACGGCGAGCGGGTGGGCGAGATGGTCTATATCGACCTGCTCAACCGGGCCAGGGATTACATCCACATTATGACCCCCTACCTCATTCTGGACGGCGAACTGGAGACCGCCCTGAAATTTGCCGCTGAACGGGGCGTGGATGTCCACCTGATCCTGCCCGGAAAGCCGGACAAGCAGTTCCCCTACGCACTGGCAAAGAGCCACTATTCGGCCCTGCTGGATTCGGGCGTGAAGATCAGCGAGTGGAGCCCTGGTTTTGTCCATGCAAAGGTGTTCGTGGTGGATGGCAGGGAGGCGGTGGTGGGCACCATCAATCTGGACTACCGCAGCCTGTACCATCACTTTGAGGATGCCGTCTGGATGGTGGATGCCCCCTGTATCCGGGACATCGAGCAGGATTTCCAGCACACGCTGGAGCAGTGCCGCACGGTGGAAAATACCTCGGCCAGCATCTGGCAGAAGCATTATCTGCTCCGTGCCACCGGAATGCTGCTCAAGGTCATTGCACCGCTGCTGTAACAGCTGAATTACAGAACAACAGCCCCCTCAGGCTTATGGGCCTGAGGGGGCTGTTTCTGTGTGTGGTTCAGTTCAGCTTCACCAGAGCTTCGTTCAGTGCGGCCAGCTTTTCTTCATCGAACATTTTGTTGCTGTAGAATTGCAGGTCGTTCACCGAAATGCCCCGGGAGCCGGGCTCCTGCTGCACATATTGGGCCAGCTCCGGCAGCAGCTGCTGGATCAGGGCAGCGGACTGAGGAGTGTCCAGCAGGGTGCCGATCTTCATATCAAGACAGAATTCCTTGATTTCCTCCGGGGCGGGCACCAGCACGTCGTGGTTGAAGATGTGGTTCAGGAAGCCGAGTGCCATGCCCTGCCACACTGCAGATTCCGGGTTTTCCGGGTTTTGGGGATTGGCGATGTGGCGGCTGCCGGTGGAGAAGCCGTGGTCGCCGTAAGCAAAGATATGCATCTCATAGGGGATCTTCCGCTCAGCCAGCAGGGTGGCAAACTGCAGGGATTGCGTGGCGGGCACCAGATGGTCGCCCTGAGTGGCAAAAAGGAAGGTAGGGGGAGTCTGGTCATCCACCTGCTGCAGCAGGTCCGGCAGCTCCATGCCCAACGCCTTGCCCGGGACGCTGAACACAGCGTAGCCCAGCAGCATGGCCGCAGGACGGACTCGGCCCATGGTGCCCACCGAGGCGGCAAGATGCCCGCCGGCAGAGAAGCCTACCACGGCGATCTGCTCCGGGTCGATGTGGAGGTCACCTGCGTTCTGATGCAGGTAGTCCATGGCCTCCTGCGCCTCGGCAAAGGCATTGGTATAGACCTCCTCCACCGGACAGTTCTGGGAGACGCTGTACCGCAGCACAAAGGCATTGTAGCCTGCGTTCAGGAAGGCCAGCGCTACAGGATCGGCTTCCCGGTCTGAGCAGAAAGCATAGGCTCCGCCCGGAAAGATCAGGATCGCAGGGCAGCGATCCAGAGCAGGCATTTCGGTGCAGGGATCCTGCAGGTAGCAGGTCAGCTGGGCATTGTGGGTCCCCATGGGGATCTGAGTGATTTTCATAGTTGGCTCCTTTTTCCTGTAGTAAAACGGGCCTTCGTACAGATAACCCCGAAAAGCAGGGGGGTCCCTGTGCGAAAGCCCAAAACCGACTTTGTTATTCTGATATCAATATAGCAGATAGCAGAAACACTGTCAAGGAGATTTACTGGTATTCCTTTTCCATCGAGAAGCCCCGGCCGCTGACTTCGGTCACGCGGCTGACGATGAGGAAACAGGCGGGGTCGATGGAGTGGACCAGCTTTTCCAGCCGGGGCAGTTCCCGGTTGGAGATGACGCTGAGCAGCACCTCGCTGGGCTCGCCGGTGTAGCCGCCCTCGCCGTGGAGCACGGTCACGCCGCGGTCGATCTCAGCCAGAATGGCGGTGCGGATCTCATCCGACCGGGTACTGATGATCTTGACCTCGGTGCGGCTGTCGCCCAGCATCAGCATCTTGTCCATGACGATGGTGTGGGTGATGACCAGTACGATGCCGTAGAGCACCTGCTCCGGCTGGCTGAACGCTGCCTGCACCAGCAGGATGGCGATATCAAAGAGCATCATGGTGATGGACACCGGCCAGCGGAACCATTTCTGCAGCACCAGCGGAGGGATATCCATGCCGCCGGTGGAAGCGCCCGCCCGGATGACCATGCCCAGCGCAACGCCGATGCCCAGACCCGAGAAGATGGTGCAGAGGAAGATATCCTCAGTCAGCACCCGGCCGTCCAGCAGCCGCTCAAACAGCCCCAGAAAGGCGGGGCTCAGCACGCTGCTGGCAAGGGTGTTCAGCGCGAACTTCTTGCCCAGCACCGCCCAGCCCCACACCAGCATGGACATGTTGAAGAGGAAGAGGAAACCGGAGACGGAGAGCCCCGTCAGCCGCCCGAAGGCCAGCGCGATGCCGGTGGCACCGCCCGTGATGAGCCCGGCGGGCTCCAGAAACAGGGCCACCGCCAGCGAATACAGTGCGTTGCCCAGGATGATAGCCAGACTGTTCAGCAAAAGCTGCTGCCAGCGACGAGTAGATTTCATAGCAGTACCTCCCATACTATCCTTATAATACAGGAAAACTTCAAGAAAATCTACCCGATGCGGTTGCTTCCCATCAGAACAGCGGGATTGATGTGGCTGCCAAGGGCTCCCCCTTTGGGGGGAGCTGGCGCGAAGCGCCTGAGAGGGCGAGGCCGTTACTCCTCGTCCAGCAGCCGCAGACCCGCCGTATCGGTCACGGGCAGGGAGAACACGATGGCTCCCGCCTTGGGGCCTGCCCCCTGCATGATGGCCTGCATGATCTGGTTTTTCAGGGTGGTGCGGGACACGATGAGCACCAGCTCCTTCTCGTTGACCAGCTCCACCCCCATAAAGTGGGCGGCACCCTCCATGCCGGTGCCCTTTGCGTGGATGACGGTGCCGCCGCCAGCTCCGGCGGCGCGGGCCGCGTCCATGATGGAGCCGGTGTGGCCCTGATTGGCAATGACGAGCAGCAGCTCATAGCGGGTATCCTTCAAGGTGCTTTCCTCCTTCAGTGCAAAGGTCTGGTGTTCGGTCAGGAATTGCAGCGCCCGCTTGCCGCCGATGCTGCTGACCGGGATGATGAACGCGATGCCGGTGCCCGGCACATCAATGCGCATTTTGCGGCGCAGGTCTTTTTGCAGGCCGGGCCAGGTCTCGGCGGTGATCATGGCAAAGAGCACGGCCTTTTCGGTCTGCTCCAGCCCCAGGGTGGAAAGGGTCTCCCGCACCGCCGTGCCTGCACCCACCGTGCGCAGGCTGACCGTGATGCCGTGCTCCTCGTAAAGGGCCAGAAAGGCATCGGTGGAGTGGCGGTCGGTGATGGTGACGAGCCAGTATAAAGTATTCACAGCAGGACCTCCTTACAGCTCGATGATGGCATCATCCGGCAGGTCGGCAAAGGCCAGCACGGCGGCGGGCACAGGCTGTGCCTGCCGGGCCCGGCGCTGCTTGAGCTGGGCCATCAGACCCATGAGCTGCACCGTGATGAGGGGGGTCATGGCGACCATGGCCACCACGCCGAAGGCATCGGTGACGATATTGCCGCCCACGGCCACACAGGCACCCTGCGCCAGCGGAAGCAGGAAGGTGGCCGTCATGGGGCCGGAAGCAACGCCGCCCGCGTCAAAGGCGATGGCGGTGTAGAGTTTGGGCACCACGAAGGAGATGCCGATGGCAAAGGCGTAGCCCGGGATGAGGAACCACAGGATGGAGATGCCGGTGAGCACCCGCACCATGGCAAGGCCCACCGAGAGGGAAACGCCTGCCGAGAGGGCCGCGCCCATGGTGCTGGCGGAGATGGCACCGTCGGTCACTTCCTCCACCTGTTTGTTCAGCACATAGACGGCGGGCTCGGCCTTGACGATGAAGTAGCCGATGAGCATCCCGATGGGCACCAGCAGCCAGCGGAAGCTCTGGCCTGCCAGCACCTGGCCCAGATAATTACCGGCTGGCATAAAGCCGATGTTTGCGCCTGCGAGGAATAGCACAAGACCGAGATAAGTATAGGCAAGGCCCACGCCGATGCGCTCCAGCGTCCGCCGGTCGAGCCTGAGGGCCGCCAGCTGGAACACGCCGAACATGGCGATGATGGGCAGCAGGGAGGTGGCGATCTCCTTGATGTAGGTGGGCAGGCCCTCGTGGAAGAGCTGCCACAGCTCCACGGAATCGCTGACGTTGGGCAGGATGGGCGGAACGTAGGTGCTGTCGCTGGCCTGGAACGCAATGCCCAGAATGAGCACCGCCAGAATGGGGCCGATGGAGCAGAGCGCCACCAGACCAAAGCTGTCGTCCGCGGCATGGCGGTCGGAACGGATGGCGGCCACGCCGACACCCAGCGCCATGATGAAGGGAACGGTGATGGGGCCGGTGGTCACGCCGCCGGAATCAAAGGCCACGGAAAGAAATTCCTTTGGCACAAAGGCGGCCAGCACAAAGATGAGCCCGTAGAACACCACCAGCAGCTTGGGCAGGGCAATGCCCAGCAGCATACGCAGGAAGGCGACCACGAGGAACAGCCCCACGCCTGCCGCCACTGAGAGGATGAGGGTCATGTTAGGGATGGAGGGCACCTGATTGGCCAATACCTGTAAGTCAGGCTCCGAGATGGTGATGAGGAAGCCCAGCAGAAAGCCGACACCGATGATGAGCGGCACGCTCCGGCTTTTGGTGAGCATTGCGCCCACCCGCTCGCCCATGGGGCTCATGCTCATTTCCGCACCCAGCGTAAAGAACATGATGCCCACAATGATCATAGCCGCGCCCAGCAGGAAGCAGAGCAGGATGCTGGGGGAGACGGGAGCAATGGAGAAGCAGAGCACCAGCACAATGGCCACGATGGGCAGCACCGCCTGAAGCGCTTCCAATAATTTTTCCCGCAGTTTGGGGATGGATGCCTTGAGAATAATGTCCACCGACCTTTCGAGAAAATATTTCCGCAGTGTACAAAACACATGCAGATATATGAATAGTATACCGAAAAACGGAAAAAGGGGTCAACTAAGAAACAGTAAAGATGGATAAATGGGCGCAAAATTTACAAATTGGAAATCAAATGGAAACCGATGAGAAATAAAACGCCCGGCGGGACAGACCAGCCGGGCGGGAAAAGCATTATTTGACTTCCTGTTTGCCCAGAACGTCTGAGGTGGGGGTCTGGAAGGTGGGGATGTCGGCGTAGGGATCGGGGGTCGTATCTGCAGGCAGGCTCTTCATGTACTTGTCCATGGATTCGGCCACCTGCTTGGCAATGGCCACGGCCTCGACCACGGTACGGGCACCCATAACGGCATCGCCGCCGGCAAACACGCCCTCGCGGGTGGTGCTGCCGTCCTCGCTGACGGTCAGCAGGCCCTTCTGGTTGGTCTCGATGCCGGTGGTGGTCTTGACGAGGTTGCTCTCCGAGCCCTGGCTCACCGAGACGATGACACCGGTGTGGGGGTAGAAGGTCTCACTGCCCTCTACCTGCACGAACTTGCCCTCTTCGTTCTTGACCGTGTCGCGGCAGATCAGGCCGTTTTCCCGGATCTCCACCGGGGCCTTGCAGAAGCGGAAGCCCACGCCCTCGAGCTTGGCATAGCTGACCTCGTACGCAGAGGCGCTGATGCAGCTCTCGTCCCGGCGAGCATAGCAGGTGACATGGCGGGCACCATTGCGGATGGCGGTGCGGGCGCAGTCCATGGCCGAGTTGCCCACGCCGATCACGGCGATGTCATCCCCCAGCCGGAAGGCCTTGGAGTTGGCCAGATAGTCGATGCCAAAGGCCACGTTGCCCAGGGTCTCACCCTTGATGTGCATGGCGTTGGCCTTCCACAGACCGGCACCGATGAACACGCTCT
>ERZ772889.1916-NODE-1916-length-17603-cov-29.058981_pt1 | contig 17603 bp, 10 predicted proteins | sample MGYA00512127_ERZ772889 | MGnify/ENA primary metagenome ERZ772889 (study PRJEB29015, sample SAMEA2737689) | human gut metagenome | biome: human gut; feature: human-associated habitat; material: faeces | place: China | collected 2012 ...
CTGCCGCACCTCGCTCGCCGTATCGGCACTTAGAATTATGCGGTATTGCCCTAACCCAACGGCGCTCTTTTATTCCTGTCCCGGCTTCCTCTCCAACGCATCAAACTGCTTTACAATCTCCGGGTCTGCCAGCTTGATGACCCTGCCGGAAAGATAGTGCAGCGTGTTTTCCTCCGGAATATTGCCAAACGTCAGCCGCTGGGCACACAGTGCCTGCGTCTTAAACCCGGTTTTCTCGTTTATGTTGCGGTTGCCGTACTTGATGTCGCCCAGCACCGGGTGCCCCAGGTAAGCCAGGTGCGCACGGATCTGGTGCGTGCGGCCGGTAATCAGTCCAATGCGGCAGAGCGCAAACGGCCCAATGCAGCGGATCACCGTTACATCGGTGATGATTTTTTTGTACCCCTCGCTTTCATGGGCGTGAATACGCACCTTGTTGCCTTTTTCGCTGTGCTGCAGCCAGGCAACATGCCGCCCGGCCGGCGGGGCACCGATGGTAATGGTCAGGTACTCTTTCTTCATCCAGTCATCGCGGATGATCTCGTTCATATCCCGCAGGGCCGTGTATTTTTTCGCGGCAATCACAAGCCCCTCGGTGCCGCGGTCCAGCCGGTTGCAGATGGCGGGTGCAAAGCGGTTTTCAGCCTTGGGGTCATATTCGCCGCTGGCCTGCAGCTGGGCACAAAAGGCATCCACCAGGTTGGCATCGCCGGTGCGGTCGCTGTGGCACAGCAGGTGGGCGGGCTTGTACAGCACCGCAATGTTTTCGTCCTGATAGATCACCTTGACCGGCGGCTGGCGGCGCGGCGGCTTTTTGGCCGGGATCACCGGCTTTTCGGGGAAGAACTCATCGTTGATATACAGCTCGATCACATCACCGCTGCTCAACCGGGTGTCCGCTTCACCGCGCTTGCCGTTCACCTTAATGCGCTTGTTGCGGAAACTTTTATACAGCAGGCTGCGCGGCATGTCCCTGGTCACGCTTTCCACAAAGCGGGAAAGCCGCACGCCGTTTTCGTTTTCGCCTGCGATAAACTTTTTCATGGGGGTCACATCCTCTTTGCAATCTTCAAACAATAGTATATAATAAGAACAGCCAAAGGTAAAGGATGTGCGCCCATGCCGGAAAAGAAAACTACCAATTCGATCCATGAAGAGCACCGTGCCCGCATGCAGGAGCGCGTTGCCCGCGATGGCTTAACCAGCCTTGCCGCGCATGAGGTGCTGGAATATCTTTTGTACTTTTCCATTCCGCGCCGGGATACCAACCCCTTGGCTCACCGCCTGATCCAGCATTTTGGCGGATTTTGCCAAGTGCTGGATGCCAGCGAGGAAGAATTGATGCAGGTGCAGGGCATTGGCCCCGCCAGCGCAAGACTGCTGCATTCCTTCCGGGATGTTGCCCGCTTTTACCAGATCCAAAAGCACAAGGAACACCCTGTTCAGCTGCGCAACGCTGAGATGTGCTGTGAGTATATCCGCCCGCTGTTCAGCGACCCTAAGCGGGAAGAGTTTTATATGATCGCCATGAATGACGATTATGTCCCGCTCAAAGAAATTTACATTGCATCGGGCATTCCCAACCGCGTGCAGTTTGATACCCATAAGCTGTTGCGGGATGCCGTTGCCAGCCAGTGTACCTGTGTTGTGCTGGCGCATAACCATCCGTCCGGTTTGGCGGCGGCTTCCAATGCGGATCTGCTTGCCACGCAGGCCATTATTCTGGCATTGGGCCAGGTTGGCATTGATGTGCTGGATCATGTGATTTTGACGCCTACCGACTGGTTCAGCATGGCAGAGCATGGCCGTGTGCCGCAGTATAACCCCGGTACCGGCCAACTGCTGTTTGCCGCCCGTGCCACCTGGCCGATGGAACCGGAGAAGCCCAAACAAATCAAGCGCTGAATGCGCCTCAAGCACAAAGCAAACCCGGCATGTCCCGCGGGCGCAAGGCAGCAGGGTTTGCCTTGAACCATACAAAACAAATAAAAAATGCCGCCCCGTAAAAGGGGCGGCAAAGTTATGCCGTTTGTGCGGCGCTATGTTAAGGCAACACCGCACAATTCCCGCCTTGCGGCTTAAGCACCGCTCCGGCATCTGCGGCACGGCATCTGCGTTGCCAAAATGCTCGATAAGACATCCAGTATTATCTGCGCTTTTGGCTTGGCATCTGCCGCACCTCGCTCGCCGTATCGGCACTTAGAATTATGCGGTATTGCCTTAAGTTTAAGCTGCCAGCTTATGCTTCCGGGATCAGCACGCCGTACCCGCCATCAGCGCGGCGGTAAACGACCTGGATCTTGTCGTTCTCGGTGCTGTGATACAGGAAGAAGCTGTGCCCCAGCAGGTCCATCTGCAAAATGGCTTCCTCAGTGCTGCAGGGCTTCAGGGCAAAGTGCTTTTCGCGCACAATATCAATGCTTTCTTCCGGCTCGGTAGCGGGTATTTCCGCTGCTGCGGCGGTCAGCTTGGTGCCAAGGCGCTTGCGGTACTTTACCACACGGCGGGTCAGCAGATCGACGGCGTCGGCTAGGGCATCTTCCATGCGCTCATCCGTTTTTTCGGCGCGCATGGCCAGATCCTTGCTGCGCAGCATGATCTCAACGGTCTGCCCGCTTTTTTCTACCGTGACGGTAACCTGTGCCTGTGCTTCGTCAGGGAAAAACTTGTCCAGCTTCGCAAGCCTCTTTTCCGCATTTTCGATAAAGCTCGGTTTGAGCGTAACGCGACGGCCGGTACATGTAACTTTCATAGGACAACCTCCCTTTGTTTTGGGTGCCCAGCACCCTTGCCAGAAAGCCCGCTGCCAACTTGGCTTCATTTTCGACAGCTGCTTCCTGTACCTCTATTATAGCAAATCTATACAAAAAGTCAAAATGTTTTTGCGGACGAATTGAAAATTTTGTAAAATGTTCACAACTTGCCGCACTCATCCAGAAAAGGACGAATTCATGGATAAATTTTCCGTTTTGCAGCAATACTTCGGCCACAGCAGCTTCCGCCCCGGCCAGGAACAGGTGGTGGATGCCATCGTTTCCGGCCAGGATGTCCTCGGCGTTATGCCCACCGGCGCAGGCAAATCTGTTTGTTACCAGGTTCCGGCCATGCTGATGCCGGGGCTTACGCTGGTCATTTCACCGCTGATTTCCCTGATGCAGGACCAGGTTGCCGCCCTGGAAGAGGAGGGCGTGCATGCTGCCTGCCTGAACTCTGCCCTGCCGGAAGGGCTTTACAGCACCATTCTGCGTGCCGCGCTGGAGGGGGACTATAAAATTCTATACGTTGCCCCGGAACGCCTGCTGACGGACAGTTTCTTATACCTTGCCATGCACGCCCGCATCGCTTTTGTGGCTGTGGACGAAGCCCACTGCGTGTCCCAATGGGGTCAGGATTTCCGCCCCAGCTACCTGAAAATTGCCGAATTCATCTCCCGTCTGCCGTACCGCCCGGTCATTGGTGCGTTCACGGCAACGGCAACGGAACAGGTCAAGCAGGATATCATTGCCCTGCTGCAGCTCAACCAGCCTTTTACGCTGACCACCGGCTTTGATCGCCCCAACCTCTATTTTGGTGTGGCCCGCCCGCGGGATAAAGAACGTTATATTGAAGAATATATCCTCGACCACCGGGATCGCAGCGGCATTGTCTATTGCGCTACCCGCAAATCGGTAGAGTCCGTCTGTAAGGAGCTGCGATCCGTTGGCATTTCCGCCACCCGTTATCATGCGGGCCTTACCCCGGAGGAGCGCAGCAAAAATCAGGAAGATTTTGTCTATGACCGCAAGCGGGTCATGGTTGCAACAAACGCCTTCGGCATGGGCATAGATAAATCCAATGTCAGCTTTGTGCTGCATTATAATATGCCAAAAAATCTGGAAAACTACTATCAGGAAGCGGGCCGCGCCGGGCGCGATGGCGAGCGCGCCGAGTGCATCCTGCTGTTCTCCCTGGGGGATGTGCAGACGGCAAAGTATTTTATCCAGAACTCCCACGATAACGATGAGCTAACCCCTGAACAGGCCGAAGCCGCCGCCAGGCGGGACCGCGAGCGGCTGGACGTGATGGTGGGGTACTGCAAAACCACCCGCTGCCTGCGCAGCTATCTGCTGGATTATTTCGGCGAGCACCACACCGGCGGCTGCGGCAACTGTTCCAACTGCACCGGCGAGTTTGTGCAGACCGACATCACCACCGAAGCACAGAAGATCCTTTCCGGCGTGGCGCGCATCCAAAAGCGTTGGCCCGGCGGGCTGGGGGTTGTGGCGCTGGTACAGATGCTGCGCGGCGCCAAGGATCAGAAAACCCTGGAGCGCGGGCTGGACCAGTTCCCGACCTATGGCATCATGCGGGATGTGCCGCCCCAGCGCATGCGCCTTTACCTGGATGCATTGCAGGAGCAGGGCTACCTGGCCGAAACCGGCGATGAGTTCCCGGTCATCACCCTGACAGCCAAGGCTCCGGCGGTGCTTTTCCACGGTGAGCAGGTTACCATGCAGGAGCGCGCCGCCACCGCGCAGGAAACCCAGGCCAAGCGCCGTGCTTCCCGCAAAAAGACGGCTGCCCGCACCGCACTTTCGGAAGCGGACGATTCGCTGCTGGCAAGCCTGAAAACCCTGCGCAGCGAACTGGCCCAGAAAAACCACGTTCCGGCATATATCGTGTTCAACAATGTCAGCCTGGACGAGATGGCCGAGCTTAAGCCGCGCACCATGGGGGATTTCCGCCGCATTTCCGGCGTCGGCGATGCAAAAGCTGCCAAATATGGTGAGGCATTCATTAAGCATATTGCCAAATGGGTGCGCGAACACTCGGAGGAAGAATAAGCCGAAATGCCGCTGTCGGATGCAGCCCCGGCAGCAGCGCATAAAAGGCATAAAAAGCCGCAAAATGCCTTTAGGCAATACCGCACAATTCCCGCCTGACGGCTTAAGCACCGCTCCGGCGGCTGCGGCACGGCAACTGCGTTGCCAAAATGCTCGATAATACACAAAGTATTATCTGCGCTTTTGGCTTAGCAGCTGCCGCACCTCGCTCGCCGTATCGGCACTTAGAATTATGCGGTATTGCCTTTACAATTAAAAAGATCTATACTATAATAAGACAACAGTAAGTTGTATAAGACGAACTTAAGTTGTAAATAAACGACCAACAGCAGGGGAGGTCCGCTATGCCGGAGCAACAAGAAAATCAAACCGAGGTGTTCCACCTCAAAGCACCGTTCAAACCGACTGGCGACCAGCCCCAGGCTATTGAAGCGCTGGTGCAGGGCCTGAAAGCAGGGGATAAAGGTCAAACTTTGCTGGGCGTTACCGGCTCCGGCAAAACCTTTACGATGGCCAATATCATTGCACAGTGCAACCGCCCCACACTGATTCTGGAACCAAACAAAACCCTGGCCAGTCAGATCTGCACCGAGATGCGCGGATTTTTCCCCGATGATGCGGTGGAATATTTTGTGAGCTATTACGACTATTACCAGCCGGAAGCCTACATCCCCTCCACCGATACCTATATTGAAAAAGACAGCGCCATCAATGATGAGATCGACCGCCTGCGCCATTCGGCCACGGCGGCACTGTCGGAGCAACGCAATGTTATCATTGTGGCGTCGGTTTCCTGCATTTATTCCTTGGGCGACCCTATCGATTACCGCAGCATGGTCATCAGCCTGCGCCCCGGTATGCAGATGGAGCGGGACGAGCTCTGCCGCCGCCTGGTCAAGCTGCAATATGAACGCAACGATATGAACTTTATCCGCAATAAGTTCCGCGTTCACGGCGATATTGTGGATATCCACCTTGCTTATAATGATGAATACGCCATCCGCGTCGAATTCTTCGGCGATGAAATCGACCGCATTTCCGAGTTTGATCCCCTGACCGGTGAGCGCAAAAATATTGTGCGCCATGTGGCCATTTTCCCCGCCAGCCACTATATCGTCGGCCCTGAAAAAATGAAAGAAGGTCTCGCCAAAATCCAGACCGAGATGGAACAGCAGGTGCAGGCCTTTACTGCAGAGGGCAAACTGCTGGAAGCCCAGCGCATCCAGCAGCGCACCCAGTACGATATGGAGATGCTGCAGGAAGTTGGCATGTGCAAGGGCATCGAGAACTACTCTGCCGTGCTGTCCGGCCGTGCCCCCGGCTCCACCCCTACCACGCTGCTGGACTACTTCCCCAAAGATTTTATCCTGATGGTGGATGAAAGCCATGTGATGCTGCCGCAGGTCCGCGGCATGTTCGGCGGGGACTACAGCCGCAAAAAAACGCTGGTGGAATATGGCTTCCGTCTGCCCTCGGCGTTTGACAACCGCCCGCTGAAATTTGAGGAATTTGAATCCAAGGTCGGCCAGACGATCTTTGTCAGCGCTACCCCTGGCCCCTATGAACGGGAACATTCCAGCCGTGTGGCCGAGCAGGTCATCCGCCCCACCGGTCTGCTGGACCCCGTCATCATGGTGCGCCCAGTGGAAGGCCAGATCGAGAATCTGCTGGGCGAAATTTTGCAGCGCATCGACCGCGGCGAGCGTGCCCTAGTTACCACCCTGACTGTCAAAATGGCCGAGGACCTGACCGACTACCTGGAAGAACACGGCGTGCACACCAAGTATATGCACCACGAGGTGGATACCTTTGAGCGCATGGAGATCATCAAGGACCTGCGCACCGGTGCCATTGATGTGATTGTCGGCATCAACCTTCTGCGCGAGGGCCTGGACCTGCCGGAAGTTTCGCTGATCGCCATTTTGGATGCCGACAAAGAGGGCTTCCTGCGCAGCGAAACCAGCCTGATTCAGACCATTGGCCGCGCGGCCCGCAACGCAAACGGCGTGGTGCTGATGTACGCCGATGAAGTAACCCCCAGCATGGAGCGCGCCATCATGGAAACCGAGCGCCGCCGTGCCATCCAGGATGCCTACAACAAAGAACACGGCATTACACCAAAAACTATCGTGAAAGCCATCGGCGACGGGCTGGAAATCAGTATGAGCGAAGAAAACAAAAAGATGCGCCAGCACCGTATGAGCCGCACTGAACGCGAACAGACCATTACCCGCCTGACCCGCGAGATGAAAGAAGCCGCCCGCCTGCTGCAGTTTGAGCACGCCGCATTCCTGCGTGATGAGATTGAAAAGCTGCAGCGCGGGGAGGACCCTACCGCCGATACCAGCACCCGCCGCGCCGCTGAAAAACAGCGCAAAACGGGCAAGGGGAGAAGGAGCTATAAAAAGTGAGCAACATTCAAATTGATGCCAACAACCGCATTACGATCAAGGGCGCGCGGGAGCATAACCTGAAAAACGTCAACCTGGTTCTGCCGCGCAACAAGCTGATTGTTATGACGGGCCTTTCCGGCTCCGGCAAGTCCAGCCTGGCCTTTGATACCATCTTTGCGGACGGCCAGCGCCGCTATATGGAAAGCCTTTCCAGCTATGCCCGCATGTTCTTGGGCCAGATGGAAAAGCCCGATGTGGACGAAATCACCGGCCTTTCCCCGGCGGTTTCTATTGACCAGAAAACCACCAGCCACAACCCGCGTTCCACCGTGGGCACCGTGACGGAAATTTATGATTATCTCCGTTTGATGTATGCCCGCATCGGCGTTCCGCACTGCCCGGTCTGCGGACGCGTCATCAGCCAGCAAACGGTGGACGAGATGGTAGACGAGGTGCTTAAACTGCCGGAACGCACCCGCTTCCAGGTGCTGGCCCCTGTTGTGCGGGGCCGCAAAGGCACCCAGGCCAAGGAGCTGGACGCTGCCCGCCGCGGCGGTTACGCCCGCGTGCGCATTGACGGCAACATGTATGATCTGGACGAAGAGATCAAGCTGGAAAAGAATATCAAGCATACCGTTGAAATCGTCGTGGACCGCCTGTCCATCAATGATACGGTGCGCGGCCGCCTGGCCGATTCTATTGAGACTGCCGTTGCCCTGACCGGCGGCCTTGTCATCATTGATGTTATCGGCGGCGAACCGATGGAGTTCAGCCAGAACTATGCCTGCCCGGAGCACGGTGTTTCCATTGACGAACTTTCCCCCCGCATGTTCAGCTTTAACAATCCCTTTGGCGCCTGTGAAACCTGCACCGGCCTGGGCACCTTTATGAAGGTGGACCCGGCCCGCGTGATTCCGGATCCGCGCAAGTCCATCCGCGAAAGTGCCATCAAGGCCAGCGGCTGGTATTATGCGGAGGGATCCATCTCTGAAATGTATTACAAAGCGCTGGGCAAGCGCTATGGCTTTACGCTGGATACCCCCATCCAGGAGATGAGCAAAGAAGCCGTGCACGCCATCCTGTATGGCACCGGAACTGAAAAAATCGAGATGCAGCGCGAGAATATGTTTGGCTCCGGCACCTATATGAACACGTTTGAGGGCATTGTCCCCAATCTGGAGCGCCGCTTCCGTGAAACAGGCAGCGAGTGGGTCAAGGAGGAAATCGCCCTTGTCATGTCCAGCGAGGAGTGCCCCACCTGCCACGGCCAACGCCTGAAGCCCACCAGCCTCGCCGTCACGGTGGGCGGCATCAATATTGCCCAGTTCTGCGATATGAGCGTGAACGAGGAGCTGGAATTTATTCAGACGGCAAAAGTGTCCGAGCGGGATGAAGTCATCGCTGCCTCCATCTTCAAAGAGGTCAAAGAGCGTCTGGGCTTTTTGAAGAGCGTGGGTCTGGGGTACTTGACCCTGTCTCGCGGCGCATCGTCCCTTTCCGGCGGCGAAAGCCAGCGCATCCGCCTGGCGACCCAGATCGGCAGCGCACTGACCGGCGTGCTGTATGTGCTGGATGAACCCAGCATCGGCCTGCACCAGCGCGATAACGATAAGCTGATTGCCACCATGAAGCGCCTGCGCGACCTGGGCAACACCCTGATTGTAGTAGAGCACGACGAGGACACCATGCGCCAGGCGGACTATATTGTGGATGTCGGCCCCGGTGCCGGTGTGCATGGCGGCGAGATCGTGGCCGCCGGCAGTGTGGAGGACATCTGCAATGCCCCGCGCAGTGTGACCGGCGAGTACCTTTCCGGCCGCAAATTTGTGGAAGTTCCCACCGCCCACCGCTCCGGTAATGGTAAAATGCTCACGGTGGTCAAAGCGCGGGAAAACAACCTGCAAAACATTACCGTGGATTTTCCCCTTGGCAAAATGATTTGCGTGACCGGTGTTTCCGGTTCCGGCAAGTCCACGCTGGTCAATGAAATTTTGTATAAGTCGCTGGCCGCAGCGCTCAATGGCGCCCGCAGCCGCCCCGGCCAGTGTGACGAAGTTCAGGGTATGGAATGGATCGATAAGGTCATCGGCATTGACCAGTCGCCCATTGGCCGCACCCCGCGCTCCAACCCGGCCACTTACACCGGTGTGTTCGGCGATATCCGCACCCTCTTCTCCAACACCCAGGATGCCAAACAGCGCGGTTACGGCCCCGGCCGGTTCAGCTTCAACGTCAAGGGCGGCCGCTGCGAAGCCTGCGAGGGCGGCGGCATTGTGCAGATCGAAATGCACTTTCTGCCGGATATTTACGTCCCCTGCGATGTCTGCAAGGGCAAGCGCTATAACCGCGAAACGCTGGAAGTAAAATATAAAGACAAAAACATCTCCGATGTGCTGGATATGACGGTGGAGGAAGCCTGCAATTTCTTTGCCAACCAGCCCAAAATTGCGCGCAAACTGCAAACCCTGCAGGAAGTCGGCCTTGGCTATGTGCAGCTGGGCCAGTCGGCCACCACACTTTCCGGCGGCGAAGCCCAGCGTGTCAAGCTGGCCAACGAGCTTGCCCGCCGCGATACCGGCAAAACCGTCTATATTCTGGACGAGCCTACCACCGGCCTGCACATTGCCGATGTGCACCGCCTGGTCAAGGTGCTGGATAAGCTGGCCGATGCGGGCAACACCGTGATCGTGATCGAGCATAACCTGGATGTGATCAAGCGTGCCGACTATATCATCGACCTGGGGCCGGAGGGCGGCAGCGGCGGCGGTACCATTGTGGCAACCGGTACGCCGGAACAGGTGGCCCAGAACCCGAACTCCTTCACCGGCCAGTACCTGAAACCCGTGCTGGAGCGCGCCTGGAAACTGCAGGGCACAGCTCCGGCCCCCGTGCCGGAAGAGCCGGGACGCCCGGCGCCCGCAGAGGAAAAAGCCTCCGCCCAGCCGCCGCGCAAACGCAAAAAAGCAGACAAAAAATAACCACAACAGGGAACTTTGTGCAGCAAAAACGCAAAATTGGATTTGACAATTCCTGTCAACCTGTGGTTTAATTATCTTTACGCGCCTGAAAAAGCAAAATTCTGCGCGCACAGGGGTACGCAGCAGCGTGATTCCCTGCATCCAAAAACGGGAGGGAACTGCCGAATGGCAAAAAAGAAGGAAGAATACGGCAACGAAAGCATCAAGAGCTTAAAAGGTGCAGACCGTGTGCGCAAGCGCCCGGCCGTTATCTTTGGCTCTGACGGTGTGGAAGGCTGTGCCCATTCCATTTTTGAGATCGTATCCAACTCCATCGACGAAGCGCGTGACGGCCACGGCAACAAAATCAACGTTACCCTTTACCCGGATCACTCTGTGGAAGTAGAGGACTTTGGCCGCGGTATCCCCGTCGATTACAATAAAGCTGAAGAACGCTGGAACTGGGATCTTGTGTTCTGCGAACTGTACGCGGGAGGCAAATATGGCGAGGGTAGCGGCAACTATGACTTCTCCCTTGGCCTGAACGGCCTTGGCCTTTGCGCCACCCAGTATTCCAGCGAATGGATGACTGCGGATATTTACCGCGATGGCATGCACTATCACCTGGATTTCAAAAAAGGTGAGAATGTCGGCGGGCTGAAAAAAGAGCCGTTCACCGGCCGCCGCACCGGCTCCGTCATCCGCTGGAAACCGGACACCGATGTGTTTACCGACATCAATGTTCCGGCGGATACCTTCAAGGATATGCTGCGCCGCCAGGCCGTTGTCAATGACGGTGTGACTCTCGTGTTCAACGACCGTACGGGCGAACGTGCCGAAAAAATCGAATATTTCTATGAGCATGGCATTCAGGACTATGCCAATGAGATCGCCGGTGAGGGAACCCTGACCCCGGTGTATTTCTGCTCCGGTTCCGCAATCGGCCGCGACCGTGATGATCAGCCGGAATATCAGGTCAAAATGAACGTGGCGTTCTGCTTTTCCAACGCGGTGCAAACGCTGGAATACTATCACAACTCTTCGTGGCTGGAGCACGGCGGCAGCCCGGACCGCGCTGTCCGCCTGGCCTTTGTCAACCAGATCAACAACTGGCTGAAAAATAAGGGTCTGTACAAGAAAAACGAAAGCTCCATCACCTTCAACGATGTGCAGGACTGCCTGATTCTGGTTTCCTCCAGCTTCTCCACCCGCACCAGCTACGAAAACCAGACCAAAAAGGCCATCACCAACAAGTTTGTGGCCCAGGCCATGACGGAGTTCCTCAAGCACCAGCTGGAAGTCTACTTTGTGGAGCACCCGGACGAAGCCGAAAAAGCCTGCAAGCAGGTGCTAATCAATAAGCAAAGCCGCGAGCACGCCGAAAAAGCGCGTGTGTCCATCAAAAAAACAATGACCCAGCAGATGGACCTGGCCAACCGCGTGCAGAAATTTGTGGATTGCCGCACCAAGGATGCCACCCGCCGCGAACTGTACATCGTGGAGGGCGATTCCGCTATGGGCGCGGTCAAACAGAGCCGCGATTCGGAGTTCCAGGCTATCATGCCCATTCGCGGCAAGATCCTGAACTGCCTGAAGGCCGATTACGCCCGCATTTTCAAGTCTGACATTATCACAGACTTGATCCGCGTGATGGGCTGCGGCGTGGAGCTGGGCGGCAGCCACAATAAGGACCTGGCTACCTTTAATCTGGACAACCTGCGCTTTAACAAGATCGTCATCTGTACCGATGCTGATGTAGACGGTTATCAGATCCGCACCTTGGTGCTGACGATGCTCTACCGCCTGACCCCCACCCTCATCAATCAGGGGTATGTGTATATCGCGGAATCCCCGCTGTATGAGATCAACACCAAAAATAAGACCTACTTTGCCTATACCGAGCCGGAAAAGGCCGATATCATGAAGCGGATCGACGGCCAGAAGTTTACGATCCAGCGATCCAAAGGTCTGGGCGAAAACGACCCCGAAATGATGTGGCTGACCACCATGAGCCCCGAAAGCCGCCGCTTAATTAAAGTTCTGCCCACCGATGTTCAGCGCACGGCGGAGGTGTTTGACCTGCTCCTGGGCGATAATCTGCAGGGCCGTAAGGAGCACATTGCGGAGCACGGCGCTGAATATCTGGACGATCTGGATGTATCTTAATCAGGGGAGGAGAGAGCAAAATGGCAAAAAAAGCAACCAAAAAGAAAGCCGCCCCTGCCCGCCCGCAGCTGGGCGATAACGTCGAGATCCTCTCTGCCGGTGAGGTCATCGAAAGCCCCATTACCGATACGCTGGAAACAAACTACATGCCTTACGCCATGAGCGTTATTGTTTCCCGCGCGCTGCCGGAAATTGACGGCTTCAAGCCCGCCCACCGCAAACTGCTGTATACCATGTACGGCATGGGCCTGCTGAAAGGCGCCCGCACCAAAAGCGCCAACATCGTGGGCAGCACCATGCACCTGAACCCCCACGGCGATGCCGCCATTTACGACACCATGGTGCGTATGGGCCGTTCCAACGAAAGCCTGCTGGTGCCCTTTGTGGACTCCAAGGGTAACTTTGGCAAGGCGTACAGCCGCGATATGGCTTACGCCGCCGCTCGTTACACCGAGGCAAAGCTGGAACCCGTGTGTGAAGAGCTGTTCCGCGATATCGACAAGGATACCGTGGATTTTGTGCCCAACTATGACGGCACCACCACCGAACCGACGATGCTGCCGGTCACCTTCCCGACCATTCTGGCCAACAACACACTGGGCATTGCGGTCGGTATGGCGTCCAACATCTGTTCCTTCAACCTGGTGGAGCTCTGCAATGCAACCATCGCCCTGATGAAAGACGACCAGGCGGACCTGGCCCAGCTGATGCCCGCGCCGGATTTTGTCGGCGGCGGTTCCATCCTGTATGATGCCGCCGAGATGCAGAATGTGCTGGAAAAAGGCCGCGGCAGCATCCGCGTGCGCGCCCAGTGGGCTTACGATAAAGAGAACAACTGCATTGACATCACCCGCATTCCGCCGACCACAACGGTGGAAGCCATCATGGATAAGATCACCGAGCTGGTCAAACTGGGCAAGATCCGTGAGATCAGCGATATGCGTGATGAAACCGACCTGAACGGCTTGAAGCTGACCATCGACCTCAAGCGCGGCCAGGACCCGGACAAGCTGATGGCGCGTCTGTTCAAGGCAACCCCGCTGGAAGACAGTTTTGCCTGCAACTTCAATGTGCTGATCGGCGGCCAGCCCCGCGTGTTGGGCGTGCGCCAGATTTTGTTGGAGTGGATCGCATTCCGCTCCGAATGCGTGCGCCGCCGCACCTACTATGATCTGCAGGGCAAGCAAAAGCGTCTGCACCTGCTGCGCGGCCTGGAAGCTATCCTGCTGGATATTGATAAGGCAATTGAAATTGTGCGCAACACTGCGGAAGAATCCGAGGTTGTGCCCAACTTGATGATCGGTTTTGGCATTGACGAAGTGCAGGCTGAGTATGTGGCGGAAATCAAGCTGCGCCACCTCAACCGTGAGTATATCCTCAAACGCACCGAGGAAATTGAGGAACTGGAAAAGGCAATCGCAGACTTGGAAGATGTTCTCAAACGCCCCGCCCGCATCCGCAAGATCATTATGACCGAGCTGGGCGATGTTGCCAAAAAGTATGGCAGCCCCCGCAAAACGGAAATTCTGTACGACCTGCCGGACGATTCTGCTGCCGATGAGCAGAACGAGATCCCGGATTACCCGGTCACGGTGTTCTTTACGCGGGAAGGCTACTTCAAAAAAATTACCCCGCAGAGCCTGCGCATGTCTGGCGAGCAGAAGCTGAAAGACGGCGACGAGGTGGTTTATACCAAAGAGACCACCAACAGCGCCGAGCTGCTCTTCTTTACCAACCATGCCCAGGTGTACAAATCCCGCGCATCGGAATTTGCCGATACCAAGGCCAGCGTGCTGGGTGATTATGTCGCTTCCAAGCTGGAAATGGAAGAGGGCGAAGTGCCGCTGTTCATGACGGTCACAGTCGATTACCGTGGTTACATGCTGTTCTTCTACCAGAATGGCAAGTGTGCAAAAATCCCGCTGGCCAGCTATATGACCAAGCAGAACCGCCGCAAGCTGCTGAAAGCCTATAGCGATAAGGAAGAACTTGCCGCAATGCTGCACATTGAGGAAGAAACCGAGCTGGCCGTCTTCACCAGCGGCGGCACCGGTGGCCCACGCTTGATCCTGGTCGGCAGTGCGCTGATTCCCGAAAAGGCTACCCGCGATACCGCCGGTATCAACATGGTAACGCTGAAAAAGAACGCCCGAATCGCCAAAGTGCGCCCGGCGGCGGGGCTGGAACTGAAAGACCCGCACCGCTACCGCGTGCGCACCCTGCCCGCAGCCGGCGCGCTGCTCCGCCAGGAGGACACGACCGAGCAGATGAGTCTGTAAGGAGCAAAAAAAGGCAATGCAATCTTTTTCTGCACAAGGCAGGGTAAAGTTCTTGCATTTTGCTTTTTGGTATGTTATATTATAACCTGTATGAGAGTTAGGGCAGGCCGAAACATTCGTTTTGGCTGTGGCCTGAAAAGGAGTTGCTGTTAATCCATGACCGCTTATGAAATCGCGTTCGGCGTTGTGCTGATCATTGTTTCGGTTCTGATCGTTGTGTTCACTTTGTCCCAGACCCAGAAAGGGCAGGGCCTGTCTGCTGCCATTATGGGTGATAGCAGCTTTATGGCTGCCGGCCGCGAGCGTGGCCTGGATGCCAAGCTGGCCAAAGTGACCAAAATCTGCGGCGCTGTTTTCTTTGTAGCTACGCTGCTGGTTGGTGTGCTGAGCGCCCGCTTGTAATTGAATGAAAGGAGAACGGTCTGGCCAATTTTGTTGGCGTTCCGCTTTCCCTTATTCAGGAACCGTCAACGACCCGCCCAATACCGCGGGTCGTTTTTTATGGGAAAAATAAAAAGGTCACAATGGTGCAGGTGCTGCCGCGAAACCAAAGGCCACGCCTGCTATGGAAGGACCCTGCCGGGTGGCAGGGTGACGTAAACGAGGAGCAAAAACAAAGGCATGGGCCGCTGCCTGTGCCCAACCCAAAGGAGAAAACATGACACCATTACAGAAAAATATTCTTGCGGCGTGCAAGCACCGCCCCCAGACCCTGCGTGAACTGCAGAATGCTTTGCAGGTGGATAATTCCCGCCTGCGCAACACCGTAACCGGCATGGTAGCTACCGGTATGCTGTCCGCCCGCAACGGTACCTATGTTCCGGGCTTTGCCGTGATGGAAAATACCGATGCCCCCGCTGGCATTCCCTGCACACTGGTCAAGCTGGCGGCCCGCTTCGGCTTTGCGTCCCGCGATGACGGCACCGGCGATATCTTTATTCCCGGCCGCGCCCTGCATGGTGCTATGCCGCAGGATAAAATCATCATCAAACTGTTCGACCACCCCCGTGTGGAGGGCAGCGCCGAGGGTGAAGTGGTGGAGGTGACCACCCCACACAACACCTTTGCCGGTACCATTGTGCTGACTGAGGACGGCCGCCTTGCCGTGGAGCCGGACGGCTGCCGTGATGTGCGCATTGTGCTGGATAAAAAAGGCGTCAACGGCGCACAGCTGGGGGATAAGGTCGGTGCTATCCTGACCAACCGCGGCCAGCGCCATATGGACCATCGCTGCGCTGTTGCCGAGCGCTTCGGCACTTCCGACCGCGCAGCAGAGTGCGCCAAGGCTGTGCTGTATGGCCGTGATGTCCGCCAGGAATTCCCGGAGGAGGTATTGGCCGAAGCTCACGCATATGATAACGCTCTCATCGACCCCGCCGAAGCTGCCCACCGCGCCGACCTGCGCGGTCTGCCGATCTTTACCATCGACTCTGCCGAGACCAAGGATATCGACGACGCCATCAGCCTGATGAAGACCCAGAACGGCGGCTATGAGCTGGGCGTTCATATTGCGGATGTCAGCCACTATGTCCGCCCGGACACTGCGCTGGATAAGGAAGCTTATGAGCGCGCAACTTCCATCTATTACGCGGATAAAGTCATCCCCATGCTGCCCACCCAGCTTTCCAACGGCATCTGCAGCCTCAATGAAGGGGAGGAGCGCCTGGCGTTCTCCTGCCTGATGCAGCTGGATGAAAGCGGCAATATCCATAGCTATCAGTTCGTCAAGAGCGTCATCCGCAGCCGTGTCAAGGGCGTTTATAAAGAAATTAACGCTCTGTTGGACGGCTCCAATGACCCGGCTCTGGTGACAAAATATAAAGACGTTATGGCTCAGCTGCCCGCGATGACCGAGCTGTACGAAAAGCGCCTGGCTCTACGCAAAGCACGCGGCGCGATGGACATCGAATCCGACGAAGCCAAGTTGGTCATGGACGAGGAGGGCCGCTGCGTGGATATCGTCAAGCGCACCCGCGGTGTGTCGGAGTGCATGATTGAAGAGTTCATGCTGCTGGCCAACCAGTGCGCTGCCAATGCGGGCCGCACCCATCATGTGCCGTTTGTGTACCGTATCCATGAAGCCCCCGATGCCGAGCGCATGGAAAAGCTGAGCAACACCCTGAAAGCCTGCGGCCTGAACGTCCACTTTGCCGGGGAAGTGCCCACCCAGCTGGAGCTTTCTGCCATTCTGGACGAAACCCGCGGCCAGCCCATCCAGATCCCGGTCCACACCGGTATCCTGCGCAGCATGCAGAAAGCTCGCTACTCTCCGGAGCCGAAAGGCCATTACGGCCTGGTGCTGGCAGACTATGCCCACTTTACCAGCCCCATTCGCCGTTACCCGGACCTTGCCATCCATCGCATCCTGACGGATATGCTGGTGGGCAAGCCGGAGCAGGAGCTCATCAAGGATTATACCGGTTTTGCCACCCACGCCAGCGAGCAGTCTAGCCGCCAGGAAGTTTCCGCCGTGCGCATTGAGCGCGATGTGGAGGACCTGTACAAGGCCGAGTATATGCACAACCACCTGGGCGAAGTCTACACCGGCACCGTGGCAGGTGTAACACCGCGCGGTATTTTTGTGGCGCTGGAAAACACCGTAGAGGGCTTTGTGCCTGCCGCACAGCTCTGCAAGGGCGAAGCCACTGTGGTGGAGGGCGTCAGCATTCTGGACCCGCTGACCGGAAAACGCTGGATGCTGGGCGACCCCGTCAAAGTGCAGGTGGCCGGTGCCAACGTTGCCCTAGGCCGCATTGATTTTGACTATATGCCGCTGTAATCATAGTTTTTTATAAAAAGAGCAAACCAATAAAAGCAAAGCTGCCGTCCCGTACTGATATGTACCCGGCTTTCTGGACACGGGTAAAAATCGAATAATTAAGAATCCATCATGGATGCTTCTCTGAATATGGAGGGAGGCATCCATTTTGTTTTAGGGCAATACCGCATAATTCTAAGTGCCGATACGGCGAGCGAGGTGCGGCA
>ERZ772889.1921-NODE-1921-length-17568-cov-3.839319_pt1 | contig 17568 bp, 7 predicted proteins | sample MGYA00512127_ERZ772889 | MGnify/ENA primary metagenome ERZ772889 (study PRJEB29015, sample SAMEA2737689) | human gut metagenome | biome: human gut; feature: human-associated habitat; material: faeces | place: China | collected 2012 ...
TCGCAGAACCTTGGTGAAGTAGAAGTGGTAGCTATCGCCTACGGTAATCAGGACAGGAGAATGCTTACGAGTGCCGTCTCCTCTATTGACAACAAGGAGTTGATAAAATCACCGGCAACAAGTATCACGAACATCCTTGCCGGTGCATTGCCGGGGGTATCTTCAGTACAGACTACCGGACAACCGGGTAAGGATGCCGCCGCCATTTACGTACGTGGTGTCGGTTCATTGAATGATTCACAGTCCAAGCCCTTAATTCTGGTAGATGGTGTCGAACGTGCCTTTTCACAGATTGACCCGAATGAGGTAGAAACTATCTCCGTGTTGAAAGATGCCTCTTCTACCGCAGTGTTCGGAGTAAGAGGCGCGAATGGTGTCATACTGATTACTACCCGTAGAGGTAAATCGGGAAAGACACAAATATCCGCCAGTACCAAGCTAGGATTGCAGCAACCCATTTCACTGGTAGAGCAGACAGGCAGTTACGAATTTGCACGGTTCTGGAACATGAAGCAGGAAATGGATCATGTCACCAATCCCAAACTTTACTTTACTCCGGAACAGATAGAGGCTTATCGTACAGGCTCCGACCCTATCATGTACCCTAACATGGATTGGAAGAAGTATATCTTCCATAATCTCTACCTCCAAAGCCAGAACAACGTCAACATTTCCGGTGGTAACGACAATGTACAGTATTTCGTATCGGTAGGTTATACGTATCAGAACGGACTACTGAAAGAACTTCCCGGACAGTTGTATGACAACAACTACCGCTACAACCGCTATAACTATCGTGCCAATATCGACGCGAACCTGACCAAGACCACTACCATGAAATTGGGTGTAGGCGGTGTGCTAGGCAAGATACAAGAGCCACGCGACGTTCAGTCGGGTACAGGTAACGACCCGAATGCTTGGGTGATAGCGCAAATATGGTCACATCCTTTTGCCGGACCGGGGTTTATCAATGGAGTACGTACATTGGTTCCCGATGACCTGGTACCCTTAGGAGAAGTAATGCGCGATGGTATGTTCGTATTCTACGGAAAAGGATACAACCAAACGTATGACACGACGTTGAATATGGACTTGGACATCACACAGAAATTAGATTTCGTCACTCCGGGACTGAGCGTTTCCGTCAAAGGAGCCTACGACAATCAATTCAAGTTATATAAGGAACGTGCTGGAGGAGCCATAGAATCACAAACAGTATACTACCAATCATATTTCGACTCGAACGGGAATATGCCCCAGACCGATCCCGATTACGACAAGACACATATTTTCGTACCTTCCGGCAGCGATACTCCGCTGACCTATTCGGAAAGTAGCGGACGAGCACAAAACTGGTACCTCGAAGGACGTATCAACTATGATCGTATGTTCGGCGATCATAAAGTGTCCGGACTCATCCTGTACAACCAATCACGCAATTACTATCCGGACAGCTACACTTATCTGCCGCGCAACTATGTAGGACTGGTGGGACGTGCCACGTATGCCTATCAAAGCAAATACCTGCTCGATGTAAACGTAGGGTATAACGGCTCGGAAAACTTTGCTCCGGGTAGCACACGTTTCGGTATCTTCCCTTCTTTCTCAGCTGGCTGGATAGCCACTGCCGAGAAATTTATGGAAAACCAGAAAGTAGTGGATTACTTAAAGCTCAGAGCTTCCTGGGGACGTGTAGGTAACGACAAAGGCGTAAATTCCCGCTTTATGTACATGCCTGCCGTATGGGGTGGCTCAGGAAGTTACAGTTTCGGTATTAATAATCCCATATCCCAATCGGCAGCCGCCATCTCAAGTATGGGTAATCCGGAAGTGACTTGGGAAACTGCGGAGAAACAAAACTACGGTATCGATCTTAAGTTCTTCAACAGCCGCCTGTCTGCAACTTTCGACTATTTTATCGAACACCGTACGGGGATTCTTATTTCTCCAGAATCTACTCCGAGCATTATCGCAACCTCTCTGCCTAACCTCAATATAGGTAAGGTAAACAATCACGGTTACGAAATCTCTTTGGGCTGGCGCGACAGGATAGGTAAGAATTTCGGTTATTACGTAGATGCCAACGTCTCCTTTGCCCGCAACAAGATCCTTTATATGGACGAAGTACCCAAGCAGTTCTCTTATATGAACCATACCGGCGGTTCTACGGGACGTTACAGCGGATTGTACAACTTTGTCCGTCTTTATCAGTACAGCGACTTTACTACCGGTGCCGGTGGCGAGTTAGTTTTAAATCCGGAACTTCCGCAACCCTCCGTGAAGGTATATCCGGGCGATGCTATGTACGCTGACCTCAACGGTGATCATGTCGTAGACGGTAATGACAAATGTGTGACCGGCTTTGCCACCCGCCCGGAATATGTATTCGGCATGAACATGGGTTTCAACTGGAAAGGCTTTGACCTCTCCATGCAGTGGGTAGGCTCCAAGAACGTCAACAGAATGTACGAAATCGAATACCGTATCCCGTATACCAATGCAGGAAAGCGCGGTCTGCTAACCTACTTTTATGATGGTTGTTGGACAGAGGAGAACCAATTGGGTGCTGTCTATCCGCGTGCATCGGAAACTTCGGAAAGCTGGAATTCCGAGCCCTCTACTCTTTGGCTGGCAGATGCTTCTTATCTCCGCCTGAAAAGTCTGAGCCTCAGCTACACGCTCACCGGAAAAAAATTCTTGAAGAAACTGGGACTTACTTCACTCGGATTCAATTTCAGCGGTTATAACCTGCTGACTTTCTCACCGCTTAAATACCTTGACCCGGAAAGTAACCCTGACAACTATGGAGAGTATCCGCTGATTAAGGTGTACAGCTTTGGTTTAAATCTTAACTTCTAAAAGAACAACTTTATGAATAGTATATTAAAAGGATTCATGGCACTAGGATGCCTGCTAATGGCTTCTTCCTGCTCTGAAATCAGTTTCGGAGATAAATTTCTGGGCAATCAGCCTGAAAGTTCCGGAGCAACCACCAAAGAGATGTTTTCTTCGAGAATAAATGCCGAAAAGGTGCTGACAAAAGCATATACCGGATTACCTTACGGGCTGCCCACCACTTCCGACTGGAAGTTAGGTGTGAACATCCTCGAATCTCTCACTGACTTATGTTACAGTTTTCGAGACAACATCAACGACGGTCCTCTAAAACTTTATTATAACGGCGCACTCAGTCCCACCAACGTTCCCCGAAGTGCAGCCTACCGTTATGGAAGTAAAGCCGACTGGACTGCCATCCGCTACGCCTGGTGCTATATCGAGAATGTAAAAGATGTGCCCGATATGTCGGAAAGTGAAAAGAGCCAACGTATCGCTGAAGCGAAAACCGTTATAGCCCTTTGTTACTTCGAGATGCTTCGCTATGTAGGCGGCGTGACGTGGATAGACCACTATGTAGACGTCAACGAGGAGATGAACTTCCCCCGCATCACATTCGCCCAAACCGTGGAGAAGATTGTAGCTTTGCTCGACGAGGTCATCAACTCCAACTTAAAGTGGAAACAGGATGACGCGGATGACGGACGTATGACCAAGGCGGGAGCTATGGCACTGAAATTCAAAGTACTGCAATGGGCTGCCAGCCCCACTTTCAACTCTGACAAGAAATGGCATCCCCAAGCGGACGAATATACCTGCTACGGCAACTATAGCGCCCAGCGTTGGGAAGCTGCAAAGGCAGCAGGCGAGGCTTTCTTTGCGGAAGTGCAAAGACAAGGCGGATACTCGCTGATCCAGCCGGAGGAAGATACTCATCGGGCAAGACGTCTTGCCTACCGCCGGGCATACTATAATCGTGGCGGTACGGAAATACTGATCTCTACCCGTCATGGATATGATGTCAACACTATTTGGGAGTATATCGACAGCCGTCCTTGGGGGTATCTTCCTACATTAAACTATGTCGATATGTTCTCTTGGGCGGACGGAACCGATTTTCCGAAAGACTTCAACTGGCAGTCTCCTTCCCGTCAGCCTTTCTTTACCGTGGGTGATATGGAACCTACCCGTGACCCGCGCCTGTATGAAAATGTGGCTTGTCCGGGAGACACCTATTGCAATGGAACAGTCGCCCCTGTCCATCTCAATCATCCCAACTACAAAGCCGGTAGCGGATTCATGACCATGAAGTTCATCTTACAAGAGAACAGTGACCGTGAAGGGCCGATACAGTGGCCTCATACGCGTCTGCCGGAAATCATGCTGGGATATGCGGAAGTACTCAACGAAGTGAATAAACGTCCGAACGATGAAGCCTACAAGTTGGTGAACGATGTACGGAAGAGAGTAGGTCTCTCCGAACTTCCCAAGAACATGAATTACGATGAGTTTCTGGAAGCCGTACTGAGAGAAAGAGCACTGGAATTGGGATTCGAAGAGGTACGTTGGTTCGACCTTGTGCGCAGAGGTCGTGAAAACGATTTCAGAAAGCAACTGTACGGACTGCGGAGCAGAGGTAACGACCAACACAATCCCACAGCGTTCACTTTTGAGAAAGTAGAATTAAGCGACCGCTATTGGGTAGACAGTTGGGATACCAAATGGTATCTGGCTCCGATACCTCAAGACGAAATCAACAAGAGATATGGAATGACCCAAAATCCGGGTTGGTAAATTGATACGCAAACTAATATTCTATTGAACAATGAATAAAATAAACTATATATTAACCACTCTACTCCTGGGAGGTGCGGTAGTTCTGAACGCGCAGACACCAGCAACGGTATCGGATATGCAGCTGGCTGACACCTTGAGCGTAGGATACCGTATAAACGTATCTTCCCAGACCAGTAGTTATTCTGTCAACGGAGTCAATGCTTCTGCATTCGAAAAATCTCCGCATATAGACATCAGCAAAGCACTATATGGGAAAGTAGCCGGTCTGAACGTATATCAAGGCGCAGGCTCGTCAGCCGACAACGTTTCTTCTCTCTCCATACACGGTCATGCTCCGTTAGTGTTGATCGACGGTTTTCCTCGCGACATCACCGATATTAGTTCTATGGAGATCGAATCGTGCTACGTACTGAAAGACGCCGCTGCTGCTGCCCTCTATGGTATGCGCGGTGCTAACGGTGTAATATTGATTACGACCAAACGCGGCACAAGCAATGGACTAAAAGTAAAGGTAGACTATAACTTCGGCGTTAACACCCAGTTCCGCTCTCCTGACTTTGCAGACGCCTATACGTATGCGAACACTCTCAATACCGCACTGAGTGGAGACGGTCTGTCCGCACGCTACAATATCCGGGAATTGGAGGCTTTCCGTACAGGTATTTACCCATACGACTATCCGAACGTAGACTGGTGGGAAGAAACGTTGAACAAAACCGGATTTACACATAACCTAAAAATGGCTTTCAGCGGAGGTGGCGAAAAGTTCCGTTTCTATACCGTAGTAGATTACTATCGTGACCGTTCGATGCTGAAGAAAAATACGGAAGACACACGTTACGACACCACGCCCACAGATACACGCTTAACTGTGCGTACCAATCTGGACGTGAACGTGACTAAAAGTACTTATCTGAAACTCGGAATCGCCGGAAAACTGAAAGAACTTCGGGGAACCCGTTACGGGCGTAACGCTATCTTCAATGACATTTACGGCATTCCTTCGGCCGCATTCCCCATCCGTCATGAAAACGGCATCTTTGGAGGAAGTTCAGTCTATGGAGACAAGAACCCGGTTGCCTTACTGAAACATTACGGACATATCCGTAATGTATACGGAAGCCTGCTCGCCGACTTGAGCGTCCGCCAAAAACTGGACATGCTGACCAAGGGATTGGCAGTCGAGGCGGCTATTTCTTTCGATAACATCGGAGGAATGTATGAAACCAGCAGCAAAAGTTACCGTTATATGAACAGCGGAGCCAGTATTTCCGACGATGGCACATTGATAACCACTCCTACTATTTGGGGCACAGACTCCGAAACCTTGGGACACAGCCAGCCTTTTGAAAACCTGTTGTTCAGAAGCAACTTCCAGGCAAAAGCGGACTATAGCCGTACCTTTGACAAACACCGGGTAGGAGGAGCATTGATTTACGACATGCAGTCAGTAAATAGAAACGGCAGAAACAATTCACAAAAAAATCTGTCAGTTTTAATGAATGCCACCTATACTTACGACGACCGTTATACCCTTAATGCCGTATTCAACCGTTCCGGTTCGGCATATTTGCCGGATGGAGACAAATTCGCGAACTATCCTGCCATATCTGCCGCCTGGATCGTATCCAACGAAGCATTAATGGAGAAAATAACTCCGATTAATATCTTCAAGATTCGTGCCTCCTATGGTCTTTCCGGTTGGGATGGAAACTTGAGCCACGAATTATGGCGCCAGTCATACGGTTATGCTGCAGGTTACAACTTCGGCGAAAACGCCGGAAGCGTTTCAGGAGGTAGCGAAGGTAACTTGCCAGTAGTCGGATTGGTAGCGGAGAAATCCCAAAAAGCGACTTTCGGATTTGATCTTTCCGCTCTCAACAACCGGTTAAATGCTACTGTGGAAGGTTTCTACGAGAAACGTTCGGATATACTTGTGTCCGGCGCCAATTCCACGTCCGGCATCATCGGTGTCACGGTGGGGCAAGTAAACGAAGGAATCTATAAATACAGAGGATTTGATGCCTCTTTGAACTGGAATGACAAAGCCGGTGATTTCCATTACAGTATCGGAGCAACCATGTCGTACTTGAACTCGGAAGTAGTCAATGTAAACCAAGCCTATCAAGAGTATGACTACTTGTACACCAAAGGCAACCGTGTGGGACAGATGTACGGTCTGGAAGCAATAGGATTCTTCAACAGTCAGCAGGAAATCAACAACAGCCCGCAGCAAACATTCTCAGGCATCGCTCCCGGTGACGTGAAGTATAAAGACCAAAACGGTGATAACCGCATTGATGAAAAAGATGTGGTAAAAATGTTCGGTTCCTCACTACCACGTTTCTACTTCGGATTCAATCTGAATTTCTCCTATAAAAGATTCGAACTCTCTGCCGACTTCCAAGGAATGACCGGTGTAACAGTCTCTCTACTTGACAGCCCGCTTTACCGACCGCTTGTGGACAACGGAAACATCTCGAACACGTTCCTGAACGAGGAAGTTTACTGGACACCGGAGAACAAAGCCAAAGCTACTATGCCGAGACTGACTACACAGGAAAACCAGAACAACTACCGTGCCAGTTCATTGTGGTATCGTGACGGTTCGTTCCTGAAATTACGGAACCTGCTGGTAGCTTATACATTTCCGAAATCTCAGACCCGTTTTGCCGATTTACAAGTATTCGTGCAAGGCACTAACTTGTTCTCGCTAGATAACATCCATTTTGCCGATCCCGAACAACTTGGTATCGCTTATCCGTCTGCAAGGAGCTATTGGGCGGGTGTGAAACTTAATTTTTAATGTAAAGTAAATGAACATTATGAGAACCAAATACATCATCTTAACCGTTTTGTCTTCGTTGAGCCTTGCTTCGTGCAATTATCTCGATTTTGATGAAACAAACGGTTTGAAGACAAAAGAAGACATGTATAAGTATTTCGGTACAAGCAAAGATATGCTGTCCCACGTATACTCATATATGCCGCAAGGATATGCGTATTTCGCAACTGAAGGAATCTTTTCCGAAGAGAGTTATTCCATGCGTGACTGTGCCTCAGACGACGGTGAGTTCGGAGCTTACGCCGCCAACATCCAAAACGCGAACAACGGCAATTGGTCACCCATCAAAACGTATGATGACGCTTGGACGCTCTATCGTGGCATCCGTGCCGCCAATAGTTTTCTTACAGAGATTGCACAAGTGGACTTCTCGCGTTATGAACACGACGGACAATATCAGAATTGGATGAAGCAATTGAAATACTTCCCTTACGAGGCCAGAGTGCTGCGCGCACACTACTTTTTTGAGCTGGCACGCCGCTATGGTGATATCGCCATGCCATTGGAAGTGCTTACAGAAGAAGAAGCGAACACTATTGGTAAAACACCATTTGCCGAGGTGATTAATTTTATTGTCAACGAATGTAACGAGGCTGCTAACAACTTACCGGATGATTATGTAAACGAACCGGGAGCGGAGATAGGCAGAGTAACCAGAGGTTTTGCAATGGCGGTGAAATCAAAAGCATTATTATATGCAGCCAGCCGCTTACATAATCCTTCTATGGATACCGAATTATGGAAGCAATCCGCCAAAGCTGCATTGGACATCATGAATACAGGACTTTACTCCCTTGACGGTCAAGAGAGTGCCAACAACTTCGCATCAAAAGAAGTGGTACTGATGAGACTCAATGCTGAAGCTACAAACTTCGAGAGATATAATTTTCCTCTTCGTTTCACTTACGGGGCACGCACTTCCATGATTGCTTACGGCAACTTCCCGTCACAAAATCTGGTGGACGCCTTTGAAACCGCCAACGGTTATAGAGTGACACTGGAAAATACCGGTTGGGTTTGCGATGACCCCGATTTCAATCCGCAAGCTCCTTATGAAAACCGTGACAAACGATTCTATCGCACAATTCTCGCCAATGGCATGACATTTAAAGAGAGTACGGTAGAAACGTTCAAAGGAGGTATCGATGATGGTATTGTGTCAGAAGGAGGTTCGCCCACCGGTTATTTTCTACGCCGGTACATTCAGGAAGGTACCAGTTTTGAACCGGGCAGGGAATCAGCCAACAAGCACTATTGGGCAATTTACCGTTATGCGGAAACCTTGCTCACCTATGCAGAATCCATGGTTAATGCTTTCAATGATGTCGACTACACTGATGAGACTTATGTGTATTCAGCATTGTGGGCTATCAACGAAGTAAGAAAGAATGCCGACATGCCGCTACTTACTTCTATGGGAAAAGAAGAATTCTTGGAACGTCTGTACAATGAATGGCGCGTAGAATTTGCCTTCGAAGATCACCGTTTTTGGGATGTACGTAGGTGGAAAATAGCTGATACTACCCAGCGCGAACTGTACGGAGTGAAGATTGAAAAACAACAGAACGGCACACTGAGTTTTTATAAAAACCTTTATGAAAGCCGCACATGGAGAGACTGCATGTATCTCTATCCTATACCTCAGAGCGAGCTGTACAAAAATACAAACTTAAATCCTCAAAATGCAGGATGGTAATTTATTGTCTAATCTAATAGTAAATATGATATATGAAAAAGTTATATAACAACACATTATTGCAACTGATTCTTGCATTGTGCACATTCAGTTTCGTAGCATGTCAGGAGTTCGATATCGACTCACAGCCGGAAGGACCCCTCAACATCCAGATAGATGCACTGGAGGCTTATACCGCTTTGGCAACTTCTCCCAGCAACATCGTTTTTAATATAAGTTCAAACACCCCTTGGACAATCGAGAGTAATCAACAGTGGTGCAAACCCACTCCCACTATGAGTGCGGCAAGTTCACTGGTTTCGGAGATTGTAGTAACTCTCGAAAATAATGTGGGAAAACAAATGCGTACAGCTCAACTGTTCATCAAGGCTGAAGGCATTGAGGGAACTAAGGTAGTGACTATCGAACAAGCTTCTAAAGAAGACTTGGTAGTAATTCGCCCTACGGATATCGTTCCTACCGAAGGAGGCATGGTTTCATTTAATATCATTTCCAATAAACCGTGGGAAATCATTACTACGACTCAGTTCCTTGAGAATATCGATAAAACATCCGGTACGGGAAATGAGAACGGTGAGAAAGAGAACATTACAATTACTGTCCCCCAAAATACAGGAGCAATAAGAAGTGCGGAAATCACCGTGAAAACGGCTTTTCAGGAGGAGACATTCACTATTACCCAAGATGGTATTGTGATTGAAACCAAGAATGAAGAAGATGCTGTTAACACAATGAGCGGAGAAGGTGGAGAGAAAACAATAGAAATCAACTCTAGTGTAGAATGGAAAATAGAAATTCCGACTGAATACAAAGAATGGCTGAGTGCAGAAGCAGACGGTAATCGGTTAAAACTGTCTACTACGTTTAATAATTTATTCGTTCCGCGTACCGGACACATCTTACTGTATCCTAAAATGAATGTTCCGGGATTTGAAGGCGTGCCTATTGAAGTGACACAACCCAGAAATATGTCTCTAAACAGAGGAGAGGAGACCGTAGATCCGGTGACAGGATATACTACTATCCAAAGTAAAGGCGCAGCCAGATTTGTATCCAATTTTGGATTCAGAAAAGGAAAAGTTGCTTGGGAGTTTGACAAAGTGGATATACCGGACAGTAATGGAGCAATCGAACTTAACGGAGATACATGGACTTGGGGAGATGGCTCCGGTTATATCAAAGCCTGGTTGAGACCGGAAAGTTCAGAGATGACTTCAAACATTGATGCATGGGACGGAGCTTACTTTAGACTACAAAACTTTAATATAAACATCAATGACGTTAAATCTATTTCCATTGAAGCCAAAGACGATCCGGAAAATGAAGGCAAAATATGTCTAATACTTTACGTCAACGAACAAGAGGTAGCACGGATGAAAAATAAGACGGACATTTATGCGGTCAATCCGAATTTCCGTGGACAACAGTTCTACTTCGGATTTGAAAGTGAAACAGACCAGATTTGTACAATGACATTCAAATCTATCAACTTTGAGTCTTATGAATAATACTAAAAACATAAAGTAAATATGAAATCAATTATACATAAAGCAATATACTGGGCTTTACCGCTTTTGACATTGCCTACAACTGGTTTACTGTTGCAGAGCTGCGAAGAGGACAAAGCAGAGAAGTGGGTCGACTTGCGTTATAGAGTAGAAGACTCTTACGTGATCCAAGCCTCCAACCCGGAGCCTTTCTCTTTCGAAGTCAAGTCTACTGACTCATGGGAAGTCTTCGGAAAATATGACTGGTATACCCTTTCACCCTCAACGGGTGAAGCTGGTAAGACCTATACTGTAACTGTTGCCTGCAAAGAGAATACCGCACTGGACGACCGTATAGATACCATTCACATCAAGAGTGACTATTGGACAGGCAAACGCTTTGTACTCACTCAGAAAGGTACTGCCTATCTGAATGTAGAGGACGTAGAGATGATTAACCAAGAAGGCGATGCTATGACATTCAATGTGCTCAGTAACCAGAAGTGGAGTGCTAAGGTGACAGAAGGTGACATCTGGCTTTCTATCCGAGGTAACGACGGGAAGATTGAAGGCGAGCAAAACGGACAGATTACAGTAGAAGCTACCCCCAACACAGGTGAAATGAGAACGGGTGTAGTAACCATTTACGACCGCCACGGAAAAGTTGCCATGGAAGTGAAATGCACACAAGACGGCGTGCTGCTGACACCGGAAACACCAGTGAACGGTAAGTGGTTTACCATCTATGAGCAAGAGCAGGAGCTCAAAATCTCCATAGAATCCAATGCAGAATGGACTGTTTATAAAGAGAATGAACTGGACGATACATGGTACGATTTCGAGAAAACTTCTTTCTCCGGTTCTGAAGAACTGGTAATCAAAGTATCCGAACATACGGGGTCCAGCGTTCGTACGGGAACAATCATACTGGCAACCAAAGCCGCCGAAGGCGCTACACCGCTGACCAAGACCGTGAAGTTCAAGCAGGCCAATCCCAAACGTCCTGAGGTACACAACATGGATGTTACGTTAGGTACTCAATATGGTCCCGGCAGCTTGATGCCCGGACGTTACAACTTCTACTTCGAACCTTTCAATGCCAACTTCGAACTCTTCTTTATGTGGGGAGATGTGGAACTTCGTTTCCATGTCAGTGACAATATAACCCTCCTAAGTACGAGACCTTGGTGTAGTGATGTGTTCGATGATAGATCTGATTGCCGCCACACTGTAGATTCCAGTCAACCCAATGTACTGTCGTTTGAACTCCAAGAGAGCGTAACACCTACCGGCAGCTGGCTCTACACCGAATGGATACTGAACAATAAGATAATCGCCAAAGCAACCAGCGATGGTGTGAGCGATGCAGACGGAACAGGCGACACGTGGAAAGTGCCATTCTCGCAACTTAGCTCCGGCGGAACTTTCCTTGTCAGAGCAACAAGTGGCAGTCTCGTATTTACTAAATGGGAATATGTGGCTCCGTTAAACTGGGGAGACTGATTCTTTAGTCAAAAAGTGCTTGCCCGCTTGCCAACAACAATTCGGGTAAGTGCTTATTAAACTCATAATACATAAAACCAAAAGAGTATGATGAAAAAAAAATTATTATTTATATTGAGCCTGACATTCATCGGTATTTCCTGTTTTGCTTGTCTGGACGATGAAACGAAGTACGTCACTCAAAAAAAGACTAACTATCCGCTTACAGCTTTTGCCGTAGCAGTGAATAATGTACAAACGGGTACTACCTCCTATTATCACGGAAAGATAGACCAGACCACCCACAAGATAGAAATCGGAACCATCGAAAATGCGAATGTCATCACCGGCGTGGATTATACATTGATGGACGGAGCGAGCATTTCACCAGACCCCGCTACCTTTATACAAAACTGGCAGAAAGAGCAAAAGGTGACTGTCACCACCGCGAACAATCAGTCGATTACTTATACCATCGTACTACCGAAGTATGACGAAACGTTGAAAGACATTATCTTTATAGACGATTTCAACGTAAATGGCATTCCCAACCCCAACAGCTGGGTACTCTGTCAAAAATCAACATCAGACTGGTGCGACGAGATGTCCGAAAGCTACGACCAAGCATATGTAGAAGATGGCAAACTGATACTAAAGGCAGAAAAAATAGGTAATGAATATCGTGCCGGCGGTATCGAGTCAATAGGTAAGGTAGACTTCACCTTCGGGCGTGTTGAAGTCAGAGCGAGAATCCCCAGACATCCTGACGGAGCCTTTCCTGCTATCTGGCTGATGCCTCAAAAGTCTGCTCCCTTATACAGTAGTTGGCCGAATGGCGGTGAGATTGACATAATGGAGCATATCCGGCAAGAAGATGTGATTTATCAGACAGTGCATACCCACTATACCTACGACTTGAACATCAAAGATCCTATCAACTCGACATCGGTAACATGCAGCTACGAGGACTGGAATATCTATGCCGTAGAATGGACAGAAGATAAAATAACGTTCTTTGTCAATGACCAAAAGACTTTCTCTTATGAGAACCTCAAGCTGGCAAATGAAGAAGAAATGAAACAATGGCCGTTCACCAAAGATTCTTCTTTCTATATCATTCTGAATATGGGACTTGGAGGAAACGCAGATTCATGGGCAGGTCCTATTGATGACACCGATCTACCTGCCATTATGGAAATAGATTGGGTAAAGGTTAGCAAACTGAATAAATAGTTTTTCTGATTAAGGTAGAACTAAGTTTTTAGGGACTTCTTAAAGGAAGAGGAATGAAAGCATAAACATACTTTATGATTTTCATTCCTCTCATTGTTACAATCGGTTTTCTAACATCAATCACAAACAGGTGTCGCCTCCCACTTTATCCTGTTTCCGGTAAGCAGAAGGAATCTCTCCTTTTATAGATTTGAAAACCTTGCTGAAATAACGCAAGGAGGAGAAGCCAACTACTTCAGAAATCTCGGTAATATTCATAGTGGTGGTTGTAAGCAACACGATAGACCGTTCAATACGCTGCTTATTCACATAATCTACAATCCCCATACCTGTGATAGTTTTCACTTTATTAAACAACAATGAGCGACTGATACACATATTAGTAGCCAAAAACGCAACATCCAGTTCCGGATTGCTCATGTTGTCCGCAATCAATGTATTCAACTTCAGCAGAAAAGTCTCATCAGCATTACTGAAACTCATATCCTTATGTGTCAACAATTTGTCATCCTTATAGCGTATCCTGATCTGTTCACGCTGCCGTAGTTGGTTATGAATTAGCGCCAGCAAGCTATCTATCTCGAAAGGCTTCGGAAAAAAGACATCCGCCCCAGTCTTATAACCGGTGTACATATTTTGTGAATTATGATAGGCAGTTAATAAAATGAATGGAATATGACTGATTTTCAAATTAGTCTTCACTTCCTTGCATAGTTCAAACCCATTCATCCGAGGCATCATGACATCACTGATGATAATGTCAGGCAATCGGTCTTTAATCTGCTCCAACCCTTCTTTACCATCTTTAGCAACGTATACACGAGCAAAATAATTACTCAACGTTTCTTTCAAATAGTTTCGTAATTCAGAAGTGTCTTCTACCACCATCACCGCATATTTCTTTAAGAATGTATAATCAATCTTGTCTTGTTCATTCACTTCCACTCCTGTAGACGTATCTGCCCGCAACAGTTCCTGTCGTCCATATGTATCCGCCAATAACGGTAACTCAAAATAGAATACCGCCCCTTTTCCTTCTGTATTCGAAGCACCCACTTTTCCCTTATGATGAGCAATAAGGCTCTTCGCATAAGAAAGTCCGATACCACTCCCTCCCTTCTCATGTATCCCTTGATAGAAACTAGAGAAAAGAGAATCTGTATCCACCATATTCAACCCCATTCCTTCGTCCTTGACAGAAACCCGTACCCGTCCTTCTCCCTCCAACAGACAGGTGATTAGCGTAGTAGTAGTAGTATTTGATTCACTGAACTTGAGTGCATTCATCAGGAAGTTGGAAAGAACGAACTCACACTTATTCTTATCAAAAGGAACCTTCCCTATGCGCTCATCCAGTTCATATTCCAGCCAAATACCCTTCACGCGATATTCATCGGCAAATTTATCTCCGACAGACCGTACCCACTCATTCAGAGAGTAGGGCAGGATATGTAACATATCTTTTCCCTCCTCCAGTTTCCGCACGTCAAGTACCATGTCGATAATGTTCTTCATTTGGTGTGCTTGCTTATAAATTGGGACTAACAATTTTTCTACCTCACGATCACTACCTGATTCATGATTAATAATACGCTTCAACGGTGCACAAATCAGCGTAAGAGGCGTACGAAGCTCATGACTGATGTTCGTTAAGAAATTAATTTTCTCTTCATACATTTTGTTTTTCAGACGCAGAATCTCCCGCTTCTGTTTGGCTTTCTTTTTTCGATAAAAATAGAAAGTAATGCCATAAACTACTATTCCCACCAATATACATAACCCCGCATAAAACCAATTGCTCTTCCACCAAGGGGAAACAACCACGACATGAAGAATCGGCTGTTTCACACTCCACCCCCCATTACGAGTATAATAAGAAGCAGTAATTGTATACTCCCCTATCGGTAGATAATTAATAACCAAAGAGTTGGAATTGAAATTAGCCAAGTCCTGCCCGATTCCTTCAATATTAAACCGGAAAAAGTTTTTACGAAACACATCTCCCTCGTTCAACAGGACTTTCAGTTGCAGAGAGGAAAAGTCCCATGGAACCCGAATAGTTTCAATAGCTTTCTCCCGCTTCTCGGATAATGGGACAGGCAAACCATTCAGTAATACATCTAGTAATTCAACAGTATGATCTTCTTCCGTTTCTAAATGAAAGCCAGAATTTATCACTGTCATCCCCATAGTACCACCTAGAAAAACATCTCCATTATGAGCAAGAAGAGTGGCCTGAAAAAGATATTCGTTAGGCAAAACCCCGTCCACCTCGTCCAATGTAACAAAGTTCCGAGTGAGAGAAGAATAAACGAACAAATATCGTCTTGTTCCTACCCATATCCGATGTTGGTTATCAGTTACAACAGAAGATACCTCTTGAAACAAACTCGTCTTGATCAACTCGCTCTCTCCTGTTCGTGGATCGTAACGTACCAAGCCTTCGGTAGACGCTAACCAGAAAACGCCATCCTGGTCACGCGATGCATCATTAATGATATATTTCCCCTGATAAATCGTCCTGAAAATCCCTTCCGAGGAATCATATTCGCAGATATTTTTCAAATCGGTAAGATAAGTTTTCGTACCCACAGTAGCTATGATCAAGGGCGAATTTCGTTCGTATTCTCTTCCCATAGTGGCTACAATCTCAAATTTACGACGAGTAGTATCGTATATAAAAATATGTTGGCCACTGAAAAGAATCTTGTCTGGCGTTACCCGTCGGATGTTGACAGAGAAACCGTCAATACATTCACGACCATTTGTTTCTTTATCGACCAGAACAAAAGGACGTACCCGTCCCGTTTGCTTATGAAAAATAAAGAGTCCCTCGTTGAAAGAGGAAAATAATAATTCATCAGGGGTATATTCGACAATAGAAACCACCTTTTCATGCATAGTAGAAGGATAATGCTTAAAAGTTCCCGTTAACGGATCAAACCTATTGATTCCACCGCCATCAGTCCCCACCCAAACCATTCCATCACTATCTTGGAAAAAACTATTGATGGTCTGATTGCTCAACCCATATAAATTGCCAAAAGGAACATTCTGATAAGAACAAGCAAATACATTTCTTATACCAATCAACCCTCTGCGGATACTGCCCGCCCACATATTATTGGCAGAATCCAAATAAAGCCGATAAATGGTATTGGCAGGAAAGGAGTGAACATCATCCTGCTTTTGCTGAATGTTGGTAAACGAAAAATCATCCAAGGAAATGATGTTAATTCCGCCACCATCAGTTGCCACCCAAAGCTGATTATCTTTCTCCATAATATCATGAATGACATCGTACGTCAGAGAGGAATTGGATGTTGTAAAATGTTTCAAAAGTTTACCTTCTTGATAGCAGTACAGCCCACTACCATAAACGCTCACCCACAGACGCTTATGGGAATCTAAGAAAATAGTAGTATAACTCTTTCCGGTAAAAGCATCTACCTTCTTCAGTTCGTGGGTTTTAATATTGAAAGAATATATGCCATTCCAACATGAGTTAAGCAAGATATGTTCGTCATCGTAACGCACCATCTCCCAAAAAGGAACATAATAAGCAGGATCCTTTGCATAATATAAAGGTTCAAGTTTATTAGTGGCATAAGTATATTTATAAATATCACCTGACCCACCCAACAAAATTCCCCCTTCTACCAATAAACTGGAAGCAACATAAATAGGTTTACCATTACTTGATAAAGTTTTAAAGTTATCATGGCCTCTATTATAAAGACAAATACCAACTGTTGTGGCTACCCACAAATTATGCAAAGAATCTTCCGCTATAAAAATTATATTATCTGAGGGCAATGTACTTTCGTCCTCCGGCCGATGCAAATAGTGTTTCAAATGATCGCGATCGTAACAATTCAAACCAGACTCTGTACCAATCCATAAATAGCCTCTATGATCATTCAAGATACATTGTACTCTTGACTGCGAAAGTCCTTCTTTAATTCCAAGCTGTTTATAATAATAGTAAGGGGATTGGCTTCGAATGGAATGAGCCATTCCGACAAAGAAGAATATTAAATATATTTTTAACAGAACTTTACTCATATTTAGTAAGACATACAATACGATTTGTAAATATAATAAATTTTATTTTAATAGTACTGTTTTATTTCAAATTCTAATTATAAGTAAAGTACTTTTTCTTCCGTATATAAAATACGAATTAATTTCGA
>ERZ772889.1928-NODE-1928-length-17528-cov-4.411606_pt1 | contig 17528 bp, 10 predicted proteins | sample MGYA00512127_ERZ772889 | MGnify/ENA primary metagenome ERZ772889 (study PRJEB29015, sample SAMEA2737689) | human gut metagenome | biome: human gut; feature: human-associated habitat; material: faeces | place: China | collected 2012 ...
AGACAACGTGCAAACCTTATATCTGGATAAACCCAAAAACATCCTATGGATCGGAACATTACTTGGCGGACTAAAAAAATATGATCTGCAAACTCAATCCACTCAGGTATTTCTCAGAAACGTATTACACAACAATAGCATCAGAGAAATTATCCCTTATAATGATTCCCTTATCATAGCTACGCATAACGGCATCAGTATATTTGATACTCATACAAATAAAAGTACCATCCTCTCTTCAGAACAGATAGATTTACAGAGAATGTCTGTGACAACCATCCTATTAGACTCCCAAAAACAACTATGGATTGCTGTTCAGAATCAATTACTTTGCTACAACCTGCTCAATAAATCATGGCAGCATATTTGTATTCGCAAATCGGAGAACTGTATAGTCAACAAGATTATTGAGAATCGGAATGGGGATATCTTAATAGGAACCTCCAGACATGGAATATTCCGGAAAAGAAAAGGAGAAGCAGAATTAGAACCCTTTGCCACAGATGCCATCTTAATGAAAGACATTATAGATATGTGTGAAGATAAGTATGGTGGTATTCTTATTGTTACCAATGAAGGACTCATTTATATAAATAATGAAGAAGAAATTACTAATATTGATAAAAACCGATTCTTATCTACTTTCCAGGTAAATAGCAACTGCTTATTTCTGGACCGAAACAATAATGTCTATTTAGGAGGAATCAATATGTTCTGTTCATTCCCTTTAAAGCAAATTTTCAACAAACCAGAGCATTATCAAGTAGGTATATCTGAATTCTCCGTCAATGATACTCCCTTGGAGGTAGACTCAAGCGGAAAAACACTTAAGCAATCCATTCTTTACACTAACAGGATTGAATTGCCTTATGATCAGCATGCCATAGGAATCAGAGCATATACCAATAACTATGCCGCCTCTTTTACCTGTGGCATTAAATATAAACTGGAACCTTTTGACAAAGAATGGAAACGCACCAATAGTTTAAATGAAATAAACTATACCAATTTATCACCAGATAAATACATCTTATATATTCAAGGAGATGTAGCCTTGGCCAATGGAGAATTTCCGGAGCGCAAACTCGATATCATAATAAATCCTCCTTTTTATCAAACCCCTCTAGCCTACATATTATATGTTCTATTAACTATTCTATTACTATACGAAGCATACCAAGTAATCATCTTACGTTCATCTCTAAAAATAGAAAAGGAACAGAAGCGAAATATGGAGCAACTCAATCAAAGCAAACTACGTTTCTTCACTAACATATCTCATGAATTCAAAACACCTTTAACACTTATATCCAATCAAGTCGAACTATTATTACAGAGTAAAAATATACCTCCAAAGCTAAATACTAAATTACTGAATATTTGGAGAAACATCACCAGATTAAATCAACTCATCATAGAACTGATGGAATTCAGAAAACAAGAACAGGGTTTCACTCCTTTAAAGGTAAACTATTATAATTTAATAGACATAGTGAATAATGTGGTAGACTCTTTCAAAGAGTATGCACAAACAAGAAAAATAAACCTAACTTTACTTGCCGGACAAGATGATATTTCTTTCTATTTTGATAAGCAGTTAATTGAAAAAGCACTATTTAATTTGTTATCCAATGCTTTCAAATTTACTCCAGAAAATGGCAATATCTTCGTACGATTAAAATATGAAAGCATGAAAGTTTCATTGGAAATCTCAGATACAGGTGTAGGCATTAATGCCAAAGAGTTAGAAAATATATTCATCCGGTTTTACCAAACAGATAATACTTGTTTCACTAATAATATCGGAACTGGAATCGGCTTGGCTTACACAAAAAATATAGTAGAGGCCCATAAAGGAGTAATCACAGTTAAAAGTATTAAAGGAAAAGGTAGTTGTTTCACTATACAACTGCCTACTGATATCCAATATCCTCCCAGCAATATTCAGGAAAATTTGCCTATCATAGAAGATTACAAGCTTAATGTAGCTGGTTTCATCTCCACAGATACACAGGAAGGAGGAGCAACAGAAGAAAGAAAGGAAAATAGTGAAAAGCATTATAAGCTATTAATTATAGAAGATAACCAGGAACTCAGGCAACTACTCACAGAAGTCTTTTCTGACCTCTACAATGTCGAAACAGCAGAAAATGGTAAAAAAGGATATGAAAAAGCTCTCTCTGTTATACCCGACATCATTATCAGTGATGTTGTTATGCCGGAGATGTCCGGAACAGAGTTATGTCAGAAATTAAAAAACAATATAAAGACCTCTCACATTCCCATCATTTTATTAACATCACAAACAGCTTCTGAATACATTATTGAAGGTCTGAAAATTGGAGCAGACGACTATATATGCAAACCTTTCAGCATTAAACAATTGATTGTCAGATGTAATAACTTAATCAATCTACGCAGAACATTACAACAAAAATATGCTAAAGAAAGCAATTCCAGCAGTGAATTAATTGCCACATCTACATTAGATCAAGTTTTATTAGATAAATCTATCGAGCTAATTGAAAATAACCTAGAAAATCCTGTATTCAGTGTTGATTTCCTGGCACAAGAACTTTGTATAGGACGTACCAAATACTTCACGAAAATAAAAGCAATAACAGGTATGACACCTAACGAATTTATTATAAACATTAAACTTAAATTAGCTTACCGAAGAATTGAACAACAACCGGATATCTCTATTACAGAACTCGCCATGCAATTGGGATTCAGTTCTACCAGCTATTTCATAAAACGATTTAAAGAATTTTCCGGAATGACACCTAATCAGTATAAACAAAAGATAAATGAGAATGGCACATCATAGCAAATTATCCTTCCTCCACCTGCATCGCCACAATCTCCTGCAAAACGCTAACAGCCGTTTCTACATTCTTCACATCTTTTACCAACATACTACGACGGGTATTCTGCTCACGCAGATCGCAACGGCGGGTATATTTCATCATATAAGCAATGACTTTACCGAACGCCTGGCTCTGATAATACGGGCTATCCGGATTAGAAACAAAGAACAATGACATACGTCCTCCCTTGAGAAAAACTTTCTCTGCACCAAGACGTGCAGCAAGGCGGCGTAAAGGTACAATCCGTAGTAGTTCTTCCGTTTCTGACGGGATAGGACCAAACCGGTCTATAAGACGAGTACGGAAGTCCTCCACATCTTTATCCAACGTCAAACTATCTAATTCGCGGTAAAGCAACATACGCTCACTACTACCCGTAACATAAGTGGCAGGAAGCAACAATTCCAAATCACTCTCTACCTGACATTCATCTACAAATTGCTCTCCACTGATGACGCCCCCCTCTGCTTTCAGTTCTTCGGCATAAAGATCTGCAAATTCATCCGTCTTCAGTTCATGTACAGCTTCTGATAGTATCTTCTGATAGGTTTCATAACCCAGATCGGCAATAAAGCCACTCTGTTCCGCACCAAGCATATTGCCTGCACCACGAATATCGAGATCCTGAATGGCTATATGAATTCCACTACCCAGGTCACTGAAATTCTCAATAGCTTGCAGACGACGCCTTGCTTCAGGAGTCAGGGAAGAAAGCGGAGGAGCCAACAAATAGCAGAATGCTTTCTTATTGCTTCGTCCTACACGACCACGCATCTGATGCAAGTCGCTCAGTCCGAAATTCTGTGCCTGATTGATGATAATGGTATTGGCATTCGGAATATCAATGCCGCTCTCTATAATTGTAGTGGCTATCAGCACATCATAATCATAATTGACAAAGCCGAAAATAATCTTTTCCAATTCGGTCGGCTCCATTTGTCCATGCCCGATGGCTATACGGCAATCCGGAATATGCCGTTCAATCATCGCTTTTAATTCAGGCAAATTAGAAATGCGGTTATTTACAAGAAATACCTGTCCGTTCCGGCTCATCTCAAAGTTGATAGCATCCACTATAACTTCCTCATTAAAGGTATGCACCTCAGTCTGAATAGGATAACGGTTTGGAGGAGGCGTTTGAATAACGCTCAGGTCACGTGCCCCCATTAATGAGAACTGCAATGTACGCGGAATAGGCGTGGCCGTCATGGTCAAGGTGTCTACATTGACCTTCAACTGGCGCAACTTCTCCTTAACGGATACACCGAACTTCTGTTCTTCATCAATAATCAGCAACCCCAAGTCCTTGAATTGTATGTCCTTACCTAAAATCCGATGTGTACCGATAAGTATATTCACATCACCTGCCGCCAATCCTTTTACGACCGCTTTTGCCTGAGCTGCCGTACGGGCACGACTCAGGTACTCCACCCTACAAGGCAAATCTTTCAAACGCTCTTTAAACGTCTGGAAATGTTGGTAAGCCAACACGGTGGTAGGTACCAGAACCGCTACCTGTTTATTGTCCGCCACAGCTTTAAAAGCAGCACGAACTGCCACTTCTGTTTTACCAAACCCCACGTCTCCACAAACCAGACGATCCATAGGACGGTTACTTTCCATATCCGCTTTTACATCCGCCGTTGCTTTACTTTGGTCTGGTGTATCTTCGTAAATAAAAGATGCTTCCAGTTCCCGTTGCAAGAAACTATCCACACTGAACTGAAAACCTTTTTCCTCACGACGCTGAGAATACAATTTTATGAGGTCACGGGCAATATCCTTAATTTTGGTCTTAGTACGCTCTTTAAGTTTCTCCCAAGCTCCCGTACCCAATTTATTCAAACGGGGAGCCTCACCATCTTTTCCTTTATACTTTGAAACTTTATGTAATGAATGGATAGAAACAAAAACTACATCTTCATTCTGATAAACCAGTTTCATCACTTCCTGCGTTGTATCACCGTTAGGAATACGCACCAATCCGGAAAAGCGTCCCACACCATGATCGGTATGTACCACATAATCTCCCGGTGTAAACTGATTCAACTCTTTCAGACTCAGAGCGACCTTGCCACTACGTGCTTTATCACTTTTGAGATTATATTTATGAAAACGGTCGAATAACTGATGATCCGTAAAAATGCAAAGCCGCAAGGCATTATCGGCAAAACCTTCATGCAACGTGCGCTCTACAGCTGTAAAAGCAATCTCTTCTCCTCTGTCTTCAAAAATGGCACGAATACGGTCAGTCTGCTTCATACTATCACTACAGATGTAAAGCGTATACCCTTTCTCCATATACTCTTTGAAGCTTTCGGCCACCATATCAAAGTTTTTATGGAATATAGGTTGAGCAGACGTATCGAATGTCACTGTAGCATCCGGTGTCCCGGTTGGTTTGTTACCGAACTCCATACGGCAAAAGTCCAACGCACGAAGCGTAAACTCACTTCCATCAATCAGCTTTCCATCCAAAGTAATACAACCACTTTCTTCCGCTTCGCGGGCAGCAATCGCTTGTGGGGTAAGTGTTTCATCGTGTACAGTCTGAATACGTTCACGCAGCCAAAGCAGATCACGCATTGCCAATACAGTATTCGCCGACAGAAAATCCAGGAAGGAAACCATACCGCTTGCATCCCCCTGTTCCAAACTACGGCTCAAATCCGGCACGATAACAATACTGTCTTTCCTTTCTTTAGAAAGTTGCGTTTCTACTTCAAACGTACGAATACTTTCTACTTCATCACCAAAAAAGTCTATACGATATGGAAATTCGGAAGAGAAAGAAAATACATCAATGATACTACCACGTACAGCATACTGCCCCGGTTCATAGACATAGTCCACATACTCAAAACCATAGCTACGCAAGACTTCCGTAATAAAATTCGTATCCACATTTTCCCCTGTATGCAATTTCAGAGTTTTATCTCCCAGTTCCTTCCGGGAAACCACCTTTTCTGCCAAAGCATCGGGATAAGTCACAACACAAAGTCCTTCCTCTCCTTTTTGTAAGCGGCTCAACACTTCTGTACGCAGAATTTCATTGGCCGCATCTTTCTGCCCGTATTTTATTGCCCTACGAAACGAAGAAGGAAAGAACAAAACTTTCTCAGTTCCCAGTATTTGTGTTAAATCATGGTAAAAATATCCTGCCTCTTCCAGATCGCCCAGAATAAAAACAAAAGGAAACTCTCCGCGTTGCACCAGCACGGATGAAAACAATGAAGCGGCAGAGGCACACAGCCCCCCGCAAAAAAGGGTGCGGACAGACGGATCCTTCAGCAGGCCACTTATAGCTTCCACATTGGAGTGAGTGGCATATCGTTGTTGTAGCTCGGTAATTGTCATCATAACGGGCGCGAAATTACTAAATAATCCTTAGATTTATTCGTATGTGACAGAAAACACTTAACTTTGTTCCCAATTAGAACCCCCTTTTATGAATATGCAGACATCGGACAGCATCGTTATCATTCCCACATACAACGAACGGGAAAACATCGAGAATATTATCCGCGCCGTTTTCGCCTTGGAAAAAGTATTCCATATCCTTATCATTGAAGATGGCTCGCCTGACGGCACTGCCAGCATCGTCAAAACGTTGCAGCAAGAGTTTCCCGAACGCTTATTCATGATAGAGCGGAAAGGAAAATTAGGGTTAGGTACTGCCTACATTGCCGGGTTCAAATGGTCTCTGGAACATGATTATGAATACATCTTCGAAATGGATGCTGATTTCAGCCACAATCCGGCTGACCTTCCCCGTCTATATAAAGCTTGTGCCGAAGAAGGTGCCGATGTTGCCATCGGTTCGCGGTATATCAGCGGAGTCAATGTGGTAAATTGGCCCATGGGACGTGTATTGATGTCCTATTTTGCCTCCAAGTATGTGCGTCTTATTACGGGTATCCCTGTACAAGATACAACAGCCGGGTTCAAATGCTACCGTCGTAGGGTACTGGAAACAATCGACCTCGATGGTATCCGTTTCAAAGGTTATGCTTTCCAGATTGAAATGAAATTCACTGCCTATAAATGCGGCTTCAAGATAGTAGAAGTCCCGGTTATTTTTATCAACCGTGAACTGGGCACTTCAAAAATGAACAGTAGTATCTTTGGAGAAGCTGTCTTCGGGGTTATCAAATTGAAAGTACATAGTTGGTTCCACAAGTACCCGAAAGCTGTGAAAAATGGTTAGTGATTAACGATAAATGATTTAGCAGAAGATGAAAAGAACTCTGATACATAACGCTACAATAGTTAACGAGGGACATTCTGTGCAAGGTTCCATAGTAATTGAAAACGGAAAGATTGCCGAGGTGTTGACTTATGGCAAAGAACTGTCCGCCCCTTGTGATGAAACAATAGATGCTACCGGCTGCTGTCTGCTTCCGGGTATCATTGACGACCATGTACATTTCCGTGATCCGGGACTGACCCATAAAGCGGATATCTTTACCGAAAGCCGTGCCGCCGCCGCCGGTGGTGTCACTTCCATCATGGACATGCCGAATACACAGCCATTGACTACCACTCTTGATGCACTTGAACAGAAATTCGATCTTTTGAATGAGAAGTGTATTGTCAACCATTCCTGCTACTTCGGTGCCACCAATAATAATTACACAGAGTTCAGTAAGCTGGACAAACATCGTGTATGCGGCATCAAACTCTTTATGGGTTCCAGCACCGGTAATATGTTGGTAGACAAAAGTAACAGTCTGCTGAACATTTTCAACGGAACAGATATGCTGATTGCAACTCATTGCGAGAGCCAGGAGATTATCAAAAAGAATACTGAATATTACAAGGAAATGTTCCGTAACGCACCGGAAATCCCAATCAGCAAACATCCCAACATACGTTCTGTAGCAGCGTGTTATTCCTCATCACAACTTGCTATACGTATGGCAAGCCTAGCCGGTGCACGCTTGCATGTGCTGCATGTTTCTACTGCAAAAGAATTGCAACTGTTCAGTGATGCTCCATTGGAAGATAAACATATTACAGCCGAAGCCTGCATTGCACATCTGCTATACCGCCAACAGGATTATAAAGAACTGGGAACCCGCATCAAATGTAATCCTTCCATTAAGAAACAAGCTGACCGCGATGCCTTACGGAATGCAGTCAACACCGGAGTTATCGATGTCATTGCTACCGACCATGCACCTCACCTGCTCAGCGAGAAAGAAGGTGGTGCCTTGAAAGCAATGTCGGGTATGCCAATGATTCAATTCTCCTTGGTCAGTATGCTTGAACTGGCGGAAAAAGGCATTTTTTCTATCGAAACCATTGTTGAGAAAATGTGTCATGCCCCTGCCCAGATATATGGTATCTGCAATCGCGGTTATATTCGCGAAGGCTATCAGGCCGACCTCGTACTTGTCAGTCATGGCGAACGTTGGGAAGTCAATACTGAGAATATACTCAGCAAATGCGGATGGAGTCCGCTCGAAGGTAATTCTTTCCGTTGGAAAGTAGAAAAGACATTTGCGAACGGACATCTGATATATAGTGACGGTCAAGTAGATGATACTTACCGCGGTGAAGAACTGAGATTCGATTATTAATACTAAAATTTAGCGATGAATAATTCAGTGGATAAGGTATTGACGTATACCATTCACGAGGTTGCTCCATATATCAACTGGATATATTTCTTTCATGCATGGGGTTTCCAACCCAAGGAAAAAGAACGTGCCAAAGCGGCTGAAGCCATGCAGCTGTTTAAGGAAGCAAACCAGATGCTCAACCAACTGGATAAAAATTATCATGTCCACATTATTTTCCGTCTATGTGAAGCCAATGCCGATGGAGATAATCTGATACTGGATGGAAAGCTTTTTCCTTTACTCCGCCAGCAGATCCCACATCCGGATGGCAGTCCCTTTCTTTGTCTTAGCGACTTTGTACGTCCGCTATCTTCAGGTATTCCTGATACGGTAGGTATTTTTGCTGCATCGTGTGACGGAGAAGTGGAACTTCTATATGAAAACGATACCTACAAACGCATGTTGGTGCAGACACTTGCCGACCGGCTTGCCGAAGCAGCAACAGAGAAGATGCATGAATACGTACGCAAGGTTGCCTGGGGGTATGCTAAAGATGAGAACCTTTCTATTCCGGATTTGTTGAGAGAAAAGTTCCAGGGCATACGACCTGCCGTAGGCTACCCCTCCCTGCCCGACCAGTCTGTTAATTTCCTATTGAACGACTTGCTTCATATGGAGCAAATAGGTATTACTCTGACTGAGAATGGAGCTATGCGTCCGCATGCCACAGTCTGTGGACTGATATTGGCACATCCGGCTGCACGCTATTTCGCTGTTGGCAAGATAGGTAATGACCAACTGGAAGATTATGCACGACGCAGGAAGATGTCCGTAAAGGAAATCAGAAAATTTTTGGCTGCAAACCTGTGATTATCCGACTTCCTTTGCGACTAACAGTACAAAAGCAATTCAAGAAGCAAGAAAAAGACGATGGAGAATGTAGAACAAGAGTTCCTGTCCGTAATACGGGAGTATGAACGCGTCATATACAAAGTGTGCTATTTGTATACTACGCCGAATGCTACCCTGAACGATTTATATCAGGACGTTGTACTCAATCTGTGGAGGGCCTATCCCAAGTTCCGACGGGAGTGTAAAGTCTCCACATGGATTTACCGCATCGCTTTAAATACTTGTATCAGCTTTATCCGTAAAGAAAAGAACATCCCCGAAATCGTGACCTTGAGTCAAGATTCCGACCGGATGGAAGAATTGGACGAGACACAAAACATGTTAAAGCAACTCTATCGGATGATCAACCGATTGGGACAACTGGAAAAATCCATAATTCTGCTTTACCTGGAAGAAAAAAGCTACGAAGAAATTGCTGAAATTACCGGTCTGACAATAACAAACGTCGCTACCAAAATCAGCCGGATTAAGGACAAACTTAGAAAAATGAACAAGGAGGAATAATATGGAACTGGATGAACTGAAGAAATCTTGGAACGCGCTGGACGAGCAATTGAAGAAAGAGCCGATTGCCGACGAAAAGCAGATTGCGGGCATGATTGCCGAATATAAGGCAAATGCACGCAAAAGCATAGGGCGTCTTACGGGTTGGCAGCGCTTCTCCATAGGCATCGGAGTAGTAGGGCTTGCTCTCCTTCTGGTTATTTGGTTATTGCCATCCATTTTTCAAATCACCGAAGAATGGCAACCTAAGATTAATACACTCGTAATCTTTGTTGGAATCAGTATTCTGATAGGTATCTGGTGGGATCATAAAAACTATCGCTGGATAAGGAACACAAGGATTGACGAAATGCCCGTAGCTATTGTCAGTAAGCGCATGGCCAGTTTCCGCCGATGGACAAGGTATGAGATTATCGCCATTACCGTATGGGTAATTATATTCAATGTTCTTAATTATTGGGTGATGGGATATTATAAGGCATCCTTTGGCGTCCAGGCTACCCTAATCGCATTCTTTGTGCTCTGCGATGTTGCCATCATTTACCTGTTATACAAGAAAGTAGCTTATAAACATCTTAACGATATCAAGAAGAATATAGAAGAATTAGAAGATATATGCACAGAATAACCTTACTCCTTATCCTTTTTCTACTGATCCCTGATGCGTACATCTATTTTATGTACATTATCCGGAAAACCAAAAACATCTGGTTACGTATTATCCACTGGATACCTACCCTCTTATTAATTTCAGGTTACTTTCTGTTGATGCAAGGCATAGGTGAAAATGCAATGGCACACCATGCCCAGGCCATTGGAAGACTGGCAATTGCCATTTTCCTGTTTGCCATCCCCAAAACGATATTTATGATATGCTCACTGGTGGGATTACCTTTCCATTATCTACTGCGCTGGCCCCGTTCGCCATTTACAGCCGTAGGATTGGTGCTGGGAGTAGCCAGTTTCTTCAATATTCTTTATGGCACACTGGTAGGCATCAGTAAGTTTGAAGTAAAAGAAATAGAATTCCATCACCCGAACCTACCTAAAGCATTCGACGGATACCGCATCGTACAGTTATCTGATATACATATCGGCAGCTGGATAGAAAATGAAAAGCCTATCCATGAATTGGTAAAATTGGTCAATGAGCAAAAACCTGATTTAATTGTGTTCACCGGTGACTTGGTGAATCAACGCAGCTGTGAGCTGGAAGGTTTTCAAAATATTCTGTCACAACTGCATGCCAAAGATGGAGTATATTCTATTTTGGGTAACCATGATTACGGAAGTTACTACCGTTGGAAAGACCTGAAAGAACAGGTGAATAACATTGACAACCTGGTGCGTATGGAAAAGGCAATGGGATGGGAACTACTGAATAATGAACATACTACATTATACCATCAGGGAGATAGTATAGCCCTTATTGGTGTGGAAAATGATGGAGAACCACCCTTTTCCCAATTTGCCGACTTAAAGAAGGCTTCTGAAGGAACAGACGGCATGTTTCGTGTTTTGTTGAGCCACAATCCTACCCATTGGCGGCGGGAAGTATTGCCAGACACAGACATTGAGCTGATGCTTGCCGGACATACTCATGCAATGCAAGCCATTATGTTCGGTCATTCACTCGCTTCACTGATTTATCCCGAATGGAGAGGAATGTACACAGAAGGAGACCGGGGATTATATGTCAATATAGGCATCGGCTATGTCGGATTGCCATTTCGCTTTGGAGCATGGCCCGAAATTACGGTGCTGACGTTGCGTAACTAATACGTAATAAGATTTTCATTCATACCCAACAAAACGTTGCTTACCTTCTTCAATATAGAAGATTTGTTCTTCTTTGCCCCGAGTAAGATTACGCAACCACAATAAAGCTCCCTCCGGTATATTCGTATGAATCAATTCATAGGTAGTAGCTATCTGTTTGCCAAGTGATCTCCAGCCCATCACACCATCTTGATAGAAAAGTTCATAGCTATTACCGGGCGTAATAAAATTATCGTCATTACGGGGAACAAACAATATTTTCCTGATCCAAGCAGGATTTTGTAAATCAAACGTTACTGTGCCATTTGCTTCCTCAGAAAAGAAAAATGTAAGCCAGTCACCATCATTCGCTTTATCCATAGCATGTGCAGGATTGCCATCAACAGGAGGACAACCTAATATAGCCTTTGAAGAAATTGCCACATCATCATGAATATTCTCATAAAAAGCCAACTCTGCAACCTCCGCACGCCAACCATCACGGGGAACAAAACGTACATAACGGTAAGGGCGTGAAGGATTGGATGGATAAAAGTTTACATTCACCCGAGGTGTATCCGCAATACAATACAAAATTTCCTTATTGCGGAAATTTATATCATTGCTTCCTTCTATTTTAGAACCGGTCATCCACGACATATACTCAAGAATATGATTCTGCAATGGATACTTTCGTTTAATAGACAGAGAAACATTCTTGTCCATATCCGGGACAAAAGTCCGTACCGTATCATCCTTTATCATAAACGGATAACCACATGGCTGGAAAAGCCCTTTCTCATTGCACAAAGGCTGGTAGATGACTCCCGGCTCAATATTCCTCACAATAGCCTGATCACCATCCCGCAAAGCTACGTCCACCGGAACATAACCGAAAGGTGTAAAAATTCCTAAAGCCACAAATTTACTTTTAACCTTCCCATCTATCCTAACTGGATACTCATTGCTCCCGAAATATTCTTCTGTCACGTCTTTCAACAAAGGATTCCGAACCACTGAAGGAGTACTATTATCCTTATATACTCCCTGATATTTCTCCTCTTGAATTCCATACTGCATACGATAAACCTTCCCCTTTTTACGTCCATCAGTCATTCCGACTGCCAGATCACGGGAATCCATGTACCAAAAGGAAAGGGGTTTTCCATCCGTGTTTTTAAGTATATTCCAGACATGTGAATTCTGATTGGAAGGAGAATACAGATATTCGTCTATCCCCACAGGAAAACCCAACGACCGGAATATATATACTGTATGATCCGTCGTCTCCTTACAAGTGCCCAACCTGTATTTCAACAGATATTTAGCCCCCAAATGCGGTAAATCAAAATCTGAATTAGGAGAAAAAGGGGTTTCATACTTCAAGAATTTATTCAAAGCATCGGCAGCTTCGAGGATATTCTCACCCTGATAAAGAGAATCCAGTATAGGATGGTAATGATCATAATAAGCCTTCCGCCAACTTTCCAAAGGTTCATCACCCACACGATATGGTAATATCCATTCACAAAAATCATCAAACGAATAGTATTTAGCCCAAGACACCCTATTCCAAGTTTCGAAGGCTACGTCTATATTCTCTATCAAAAGAGCAGCTGTCATTCGCTGCACATCCTGTAATATGGGCAATGATTTATAATTAAAAGACTTCCACTTTCTTTTCCTCTCACTATCCGGAATATACCCATCTCCCAACGGAGCAGTAGCCAGTATAGCCTTCACGCTATCCAGCCGCGCATCCTCATAACCATAATGGTAAGGCATATTCTCAATCAGAAAGCATGCTGCCTTATACTTAAGACTATCATCTTTATAGTATTGAAGTACCTTTTCCAACTCTGTTCTATTTTCACCGGCCAAGGTCAAAGCCCATTCCAAACGGTCTTCAGTACCCATACATGAAAAAAGAGATAAAAATACAACTATCAGAAAAAAGTTCCTATGCATAATTCTGTCATTATTTAGATAATAATATAGAGATTCAAAAGATAATTCTCACTTTGATTATGTTGAAGATAAGAAAACTTTTTATGATTTCTGTAAAGCTCAAGTTGATGCACAAGTTGATGCTATGATTAAAACATTAGATAGTGTTGATATTTATAAATTACTTTGGAGTAATATTGAAAAGAAGAGAAATAGCCTTATTGGTTAACCGGGCACGCACCAGATAGCACAACTTCAATTCTTGCAAGCTCAAATGGGTAATCTCCAGATCAGCCGGTAGCCAATCATCACCATAAAGCAAATCAATCACTGCAAATAAATTCTGCCATTCGTATTCATTCCTTATAATTCCATAGGCAGGAGTCAGATGTAGCTTGAGTAGTTGACTCAAAGCCAACATACGCGAAGAAGAACCGGACAGAGTGGAAAAGTCTTCAAACCGCTTCAATTCTTTAGTCAGTTGTTTATTCCTGAACAACAAGCAAGAACACCAATTATCGTTGTATGTATCCATAGCTTATTTCATTTTTTTATTTCACATTTGTCTTTTCGTTTTAATATCTCCCTGACCTCACTACGCATTTCATCTATGGCAGTTGAGTGTACTTTAGGTTCTTTAGTCAGTACACTGTCTGCCGCTTCCTTCAACTTGTCGGGTTTATAAAAATCCGGTTCCGCATAAAGGTTGGCTAACAGATAGTAGGGGTAAATCCTGCCGGGTAAACGGTGGATAGCCCTATAGAAGAACTTCTCAGCCTGTTCATAACAATGTTGTTCCTGATAATTTTTGCCCATGACATTCAATACCATCGGGTCGGAACTGTATCGGCAAGCCTCTTCCAGATATTTATTGGAATCACCATACAGGAAGGACTTATGCAGGCTATGCCCATACTCAAACAGAAATGCCCCTCTACCTCTCAATACCGGATAAAGTTTCTCGTAAGCCTCATTGGCTGCCTTATAGCCTCCTGAGTGATAAAGCATACGTGCATACATCCATTTCCCACAAGCATCCTTTTCCTGTTGCCACTTTTCCATATATCCACCTGCCCATAAAGTGAGGCATACACAAAGAATGAAAGGTTTACCAATGACATCACCTATTCCACAAGCAAGAAGCAAGCATACACCGGCTACCACAAATGCCGGGAAATGCATGGGATAAGAGGAGAAAGAAAAAATAAGCAAAGATAGGATTGCACCACAAATGCCATAGCGACCACGTTTCATGCCCATTCTCAGACACATTCCAATCACCACCACAACCACTACACAAACTGCAATCCCCTCTGTCAAGGCAAGCGACAGATATTCATTAAATGCATACTCCGGACTACCCGCTACACGCTCTTCCCATACAGCATAATTCCCTTGTTCAAAATAAGATTCCTGCGCCTCACCATAAGCAAAGGCAAAACCTTTTTCACACCCCCAAGGATGATTGGCTATCGCCTTACAGGTTACTTTCCACATAAACAGACGCCCTAACGCAGAATCCGGTTTCAGAACAAAAGCCCCGACACCTCCCAGTATCAGAACAAAGAAAATTCCTGTTCCCCATAATACATAGCGCCTCTTATATCTTTCCCACAAAACATACCACCTGCGTTTATCACGATGCATATATGTTACCCAGCCACATCCCACAGCGGCAGCAATCCATGCAGAACGGCTCATGGTAGCGGGCAATACGCAGAGGATAAGAATACCGGTTAGGGCAATCATCCCCTTTTCCAAATAATGAATAACTGTTTTATCTTTAGAAATACATAAATACAAATGCAGACAAACAGGCAATACCATTGCCAGATACCCCGCATACGGTCCCGGATTGAAGAAAGAGCCTGTAAGCGCATAACGCGAATGACCGGAAGCGGCAAAACCATACAGCTGACGTAATCCTCCAATAGCCTCAAGAGCACCACACAACATGAATCCCCACGACACGCAAACAGAGAAATAGGAGAAACGCAATACATGCTTCCGGGTATCTTTCCCCATCAGTTGCAATAAACTTGCAATGAGAATACAAATACTTGAAAGTAAGAGAGCTTTTCCGAACCATACCCACTGCCCTATAGCTTCCTCGGCTGGCAGTTCAGGTGTAATAATCCGCACTACCCCTAATGGAGCACAGACTGCCACAAAAAGCAGGCAAGCAGTCACGGTATCCTTTACTGTATGTATCTGCAACTTTATCATTCTATCTTTTTAAATATCCTGTTCCACCTTATTTTATCCGTATTCCTATCTACAGACTTCCATATCCTGACAGCTTTCCCTACAATAAAAGGTTCGGGCAACAAGCCCCAATAGCGGGAATCCTGAGAGTTCATCACCTTATCACCTGCCACAAAATAATAATTCTCCTTGAAACGGTATGTGTGTATTACACTATCGTTCAACAAAACCGTATCTCCACGTAACAAAAGTTTCTTTTTCTGTTCCCATTCTATTGCATTCCGATACAAAGCAACATGTTTGGAAGTCATCTCTATCACATCGCCTTTTGCCGGGAGATATAAAGGACCAAAATTCATTATATCCCAATCCACAATATCACTATAAGGATAACCCCTCATCACAATTCCATAGTCCACTTCCCGACCACGCTCAACAATCCGCATCAAATTATCCTGTGACTCCACATTGCCCAATTCCGAGATATAGCCATGTACTTTATAATGCCCCCTACTTATTTCAAATGTATCACCGGGCAAAGCAACACAACGCTTCACATAATATTTCATTACCCTGAATGCGATACTGTCCCAACGTTGCTCCAAGTAGGGGAAATTGAAAACCAATACATCATTTCTTTTTACTTCACTCAGCCCCGGCAGGCGAGATATGTCTGTTTCCTTATTGTCCAAAGCATCCCACAGATTGAACAGACGCCCTCCCATCACGCATTTATTCACCAGAATATTATCTCCGTCAAGTAGGGCAGGCTCCATCGAGTCAGAAGGGATCTTGAATGTAGCAATACAGGTCACTTGAAGCAATATCCAAATCAATACTGCTCCGCAGACCATCAAAACAGGTTTAGAATCTTATCAAGATACCAATCTATATTCTTTATCTTATGGGGTTCATTCTTAGTCATTCTACTTTTAACCTGCTTGCTGATTTTCTAATAAAGTTATTCCGCATCCCCTGTTATTCTCAAAACTATCGGGGAAGAGTTGGCATTACAATACACAGTGATAGTCTTATTAAAACTTCCGGGAGTTTCTGCCTTATAGCTGACATTCAATAATATAGAATCCCCCGGTCGCACCGGTTCTTTTGAATAGGTGACTTCAGTGCAACCACACGAGGTATTTACATCTTGTATCACCAGAAGACTCTTACCTATATTCTTCAATACAAACGATGCTTTCTGCTTTTTTTGCCAGTCAAAGTGACCTAAAGATATAACAGACTTATCAACATTTACTTTCGTTTGAATGACGTTTTTCTCGCCATCAAGTTTTACTTCACCACCCTGAATTATCTTCAAATAGATTTCTTTTATTTTAGAATTATGAATTGGATTACCAATAGCAAGGACTCTATTATTTTTATCTAACAGAAAAGTCTGAAAGGCAATTTCAGAAGGAAAATCATTCAGTTTATTCAATGAATCTTGCTCATCAATACATATAGGATAATCAAAATCTTCAGCTCTTAGCAATTGACATACATCAGCACTCCGTTTAGGATAAAAGAAATATAAGAACTGAATAGACTCACTTTTCACCGAATCAACAAGCGCCATAAATTCTTTCCACTGAGAAAGCTTTAATTTACAACTAGTACATCCTATTGAATCAACATAAGTTAATATCTTATATTCATCTAATATGGGATAAAGTATAGTATCTTTCCCTTTTATAGTAAATATCGGAGATTTGGGGAATAATATTTCTTTGCCATCCCATTTTTGTAACAAGGAAATAATAGCATC
>ERZ772889.1936-NODE-1936-length-17477-cov-12.664562_pt1 | contig 17477 bp, 8 predicted proteins | sample MGYA00512127_ERZ772889 | MGnify/ENA primary metagenome ERZ772889 (study PRJEB29015, sample SAMEA2737689) | human gut metagenome | biome: human gut; feature: human-associated habitat; material: faeces | place: China | collected 2012 ...
TATTGAGGTGCAGAAGGATTCTTACCAGTGGTTTTTGAATGAAGGCTTGAAAGAGGTCTTTGATGACATATCTCCAATTGCAGACTATAATGGAAGATTAAGTCTGGAATTCGTAGATTTTGCGTTATGTGAAGACGAAGTTAAGTATTCAATTGAAGAGTGTAAAGAAAGAGATGCTACATATGCAGCTCCTCTTAAGGTTACAGTAAGACTTCATAACAAAGAGACAGAAAGCATCAGCGAGCATGAGATTTTCATGGGTGACCTGCCATTAATGACTAAGACAGGTACATTTGTAATTAATGGTGCTGAACGAGTTATTGTAAGTCAGCTTGTTCGTTCACCGGGAATTTATTATGGAATCGCACATGACAAGCTTGGAAAAGAGCTGTATTCTTCTACAGTAATTCCAAACCGCGGTGCGTGGCTGGAATATGAGACAGACTCCAATGACGTTTTCTATGTACGTGTAGACAGAACAAGAAAGGTGCCGATCACAGTATTGATTCGTGCACTTGGTGTTGGTACGAATCCGGAGATCCTGGAAGTGTTCGGTGAAGAGCCGAAGATCCTTGCAAGTTTTACCAAGGATACATCTACCAATTATCAGGAAGGTCTTCTTGAACTGTATAAGAAGATCCGTCCGGGTGAGCCTCTTGCAGTAGAGAGTGCAGAGAGTCTTATCATGGCTATGTTCTTCGATCCGAGAAGATATGACCTTGCCAAGGTCGGCCGTTATAAATTTAATAAGAAACTTCATTTTAATAAACGTATTGTAGGACATAAGCTCGGAGAAGCTGTTGTTGATCCGTCTACAGGAGAAATCCTTGCAGAGGAAGGCACAAACGTAACAATCGAGCTTGCAGACAAGATTCAGAATGCAGCAGTACCATTTGTATGGATTCAGGGTGAAGAACGTAAGATCAAAGTTCTTTCCAGCATGATGGTTGATATTACAGCTCATGTAGATCTTGACTGTGATCCAAAAGAACTGGGTGTTACAGAATTAGTATACTATCCGGTGCTTGAAAAAATCCTGGAAGAAAATGATAATCTCGAAGACATCAAAGCCGCTATTAAGAGAGATATCCATGATCTTATTCCGAAGCATATTACCAAAGAAGATATTTTGGCTTCCATTAACTACAATATGCATCTGGAATATGGCATCGGAAATGATGACGATATCGACCATCTGGGTAACCGTCGTATCCGTTCTGTTGGTGAACTCCTTCAGAATCAGTATCGTATCGGTCTTTCCAGACTGGAAAGAGTTGTACGTGAACGTATGACAACTCAGGACACAGAGAGTATTTCTCCACAGTCCCTGATCAATATCAAACCGGTAACAGCAGCAGTTAAGGAGTTCTTTGGTTCATCTCAGCTGTCACAGTTCATGGATCAGAATAACCCTCTTGGTGAGCTGACACATAAGAGACGTCTTTCTGCACTGGGACCTGGCGGTCTGTCACGAGACAGAGCCGGATTCGAGGTACGAGATGTCCACTATTCTCATTATGGACGTATGTGCCCTGTTGAGACTCCTGAAGGTCCTAACATCGGTCTGATCAACTCCCTTGCATCTTATGCAAGAATCAATGAGTATGGATTTATTGAGGCTCCTTATCGTAAAATCGATAAAACAGATCCGTCAAATCCGATCGTAACAGATGATGTTGTATATATGACAGCTGATGAGGAAGATAACTATCATGTGGCTCAGGCAAATGAGCCATTGGATGAAGAGGGACATTTCATCCACAAAAACGTATCCGGTCGATTCCGTGAAGAGACTCAGGAATATGAGAAACGTATGTTTGATTACATGGACGTATCACCTAAGATGGTATTTTCTGTAGCGACAGCGCTGATTCCTTTCCTTCAGAACGATGATGCTAACCGTGCGCTGATGGGATCCAACATGCAGCGTCAGGCAGTACCGCTTCTTACAACAGAAGCTCCTGTAGTAGGAACTGGTATGGAAACAAAAGCGGCTGTTGACTCAGGTGTATGCGTTCTGGCTAAGAAGTCCGGTACCGTTCTTCGTTCCACATCTACAGATATCAGTATCAAGAATGATGATGGAACAAAAGATGATTATCATCTTACAAAATTCCTCCGCAGTAACCAGAGTAACTGCTACAACCAGAAGCCGATCGTATTCCAGGGTGAACATGTAGAAGCAGGACAGGTTATCGCAGATGGTCCGTCTACTGCAAATGGTGAGCTTGCTCTTGGTAAGAACCCGCTGATCGGATTCATGACATGGGAAGGTTACAACTATGAGGATGCTGTTCTGTTAAGTGAGAGACTGGTACAGAACGATGTCTATACTTCTGTTCATATTGAAGAATATGAAGCAGAAGCACGTGATACAAAACTTGGACCGGAAGAGATCACAAGAGATGTTCCGGGTGTCGGTGATGACGCACTGAAAGATCTGGATGAGCGTGGTATTATCCGTATCGGTGCAGAGGTTCGTGCCGGCGATATTCTTGTTGGTAAAGTTACTCCTAAGGGAGAAACAGAGCTGACAGCAGAAGAACGTCTTCTGCGTGCAATCTTTGGTGAGAAAGCAAGAGAAGTTCGTGATACTTCCCTTAAAGTTCCTCACGGAGAATATGGTATTATCGTAGATGCCAAAGTATTTACAAGAGAGAATGGCGATGAGCTGTCTCCTGGAGTAAATCAGGCAGTACGTATTTATATTGCTCAGAAACGTAAGATTTCTGTTGGTGACAAGATGGCTGGTCGTCATGGTAACAAGGGTGTTGTTTCCCGTGTACTTCCTGTTGAGGATATGCCATTCCTGCCGAACGGACGTCCACTGGATATCGTACTGAACCCACTGGGTGTACCTTCACGTATGAATATCGGTCAGGTCCTTGAAATCCACTTAAGTCTTGCTGCCAAAGCACTTGGATTCAACGTTTCCACACCGGTATTTGATGGTGCGAGTGAAATTGATATCCAGGATACTCTGGAACTGGCAAATGATTATGTAAATATTGAAGATTTTGAAGAATTCCGTGCAAAATATCAGGATACACTTGCACCTGATGTTATGGAATATCTGGATGAACACAAAGATCACAGAGAATTGTGGAAAGGTGTTCCGATTTCCAGAGATGGTAAAGTACAGCTCCGTGACGGACGTACAGGTGAATACTTCGACGGTCGTGTAACAATCGGACACATGCATTACCTGAAACTGCATCATCTGGTTGATGATAAGATCCATGCGCGTTCTACAGGTCCTTACTCACTTGTTACACAGCAGCCTCTGGGTGGTAAAGCTCAGTTTGGTGGACAGCGTTTCGGTGAGATGGAGGTTTGGGCTCTGGAGGCATATGGTGCTTCGTATACACTGCAGGAAATCCTGACAGTTAAGTCCGATGACGTTGTTGGACGTGTTAAGACTTATGAAGCAATCATCAAGGGCGACAATATTCCTGAACCAGGTATCCCTGAGTCCTTCAAAGTTCTTCTGAAAGAACTTCAGTCTCTGGGTCTGGATGTCAAAGTCCTCAGAGATGACAATACAGAAGTACATCTGCTGGAAACAGTAGATTATGGTGATACAGACCTTCGTTCTGTAATCGAAGGTGACAGCAGACATCACAGAGAAGAAGAGTCCTTCGGAAAACATGGTTACACCAAACAGGAATTCGAAGGTGAAGAACTTGTAGATGTTGAAGAGGATGAGGAAGACGATGATGATTTCATTGACTTCGACGAGTCCTACGATGATGAAGACAACGAGTAGAAAGGGGAAAGAATACATGGCAGAATCAACCACATCAAATGAAACATATCAGCCAATGACTTTCGATGCCATCAAGATCGGACTGGCGTCCCCTGAGAAAATCAGAGAGTGGTCAAGAGGCGAGGTTTTAAAACCTGAGACCATCAACTACCGTACCTTAAAGCCGGAGAAAGACGGACTTTTCTGTGAAAGAATCTTTGGACCGAGCAAGGACTGGGAGTGCCACTGTGGAAAGTACAAAAAGATTCGCTATAAAGGTGTTGTCTGCGACAGATGTGGTGTAGAAGTTACCAAATCCTCTGTACGTAGAGAGCGTATGGGACATATCGAGCTGGCTGCTCCGGTATCCCACATCTGGTATTTCAAAGGAATTCCGTCCCGTATGGGACTGATCCTTGACATTTCTCCGAGAACTCTGGAGAAAGTTCTTTACTTTGCTAACTATATCGTACTGGATCCGGCTAATTCCGGACTCCAGTACAAACAGGTACTTACAGAGAGAGAATATCAGGATGCACGTGAGGCTTATGGGTATGATTTCCGTGTAGGTATGGGTGCAGAATCCATCAAAGAGCTTCTTGAGGCAATTGATCTTGAGAAAGATTCTGTTGAACTGAAAAAAGAATTAAAAGATGCTACAGGCCAGAAACGTGCCAGAATCATCAAACGTCTGGAAGTTGTAGAATCCTTCCGTGAGTCTGGAAACCGTCCTGAGTGGATGATCATGACAGTGATTCCTGTAATCCCGCCGGATCTTCGTCCTATGGTTCAGCTGGATGGCGGACGTTTTGCTACATCTGACTTAAATGATCTTTACAGAAGAATCATCAACCGTAACAACCGTCTGAAGAGACTTCTGGAATTAGGTGCACCGGATATTATCGTTCGTAACGAGAAACGTATGCTTCAGGAAGCTGTTGATGCCCTGATCGACAACGGTCGTCGCGGACGTCCTGTAACAGGTCCTGGAAACAGAGCCCTGAAATCCCTTTCTGATATGCTGAAAGGTAAATCCGGACGTTTCCGTCAGAACCTTCTTGGTAAGCGTGTTGACTACTCCGGACGTTCCGTTATTGTTGTTGGACCAGAGCTGAAGATTTATCAGTGCGGTCTGCCAAAAGAGATGGCAATCGAGCTGTTTAAGCCTTTCGTTATGAAAGAACTGGTAGCAAACGGTACCTCTCACAATATTAAGAATGCCAAGAAGATGGTAGAGAAGCTTGAGCCAGCTGTATGGGACGTTCTGGAAGATGTTATCAAAGAACATCCGGTTATGCTGAACCGTGCACCTACACTGCATCGTCTGGGTATCCAGGCGTTTGAGCCGATCCTTGTAGAAGGTAAGGCTATTAAGCTTCATCCGCTTGTTTGTACCGCTTTCAACGCTGACTTCGATGGTGACCAGATGGCTGTCCATCTTCCACTGTCCCAGGAAGCACAGGCAGAGTGCCGTTTCCTGCTTCTGTCTCCGAACAACCTTCTGAAACCTTCTGATGGTGGACCGGTAGCCGTTCCTTCACAGGATATGGTCCTTGGTATTTACTATCTGACACAGGAAAGACCTGGAAATAAGGGAGAAGGAAAGTTCTTCAAGAGCGTAAATGAGGCAATTCTGGCATATGAGAATCAGGTAATTACTCTGCAGTCCAAGATTCTTGTCCGCTGTAGCAAGGTAATGCCGGATGGAAGCACTTTCACAGGCAACGTGCAGTCTACACTGGGACGTTTCCTGTTCAATGAGATCCTGCCACAGGATCTTGGATTTGTTGACAGAAGCATTCCGGGAAATGAGCTTCTTCTTGAGGTTGACTTCCTGGTTGGTAAGAAACAGCTGAAACAGATCCTTGAAAAAGTTATTAATACTCACGGAGCAACCAAGACTGCTGAGGTTCTGGACTCTATCAAAGCTATGGGTTACAAGTATTCTACAAGAGCTGCCATGACTGTATCTATTTCTGATATGACCGTGCCGCCGCAGAAGCCTGAGATGATCAAGGCTGCACAGGATACTGTAGATAAGATCACAAAGAACTATAAACGAGGTCTTATTACTGAGGAAGAGCGTTATAAAGAGGTTGTTGATACCTGGAAGAAGACTGACGATGAGCTTACTCATGCACTTCTTTCCGGACTTGATAAGTACAACAACATCTTCATGATGGCTGACTCTGGTGCCCGTGGATCTGATAAACAGATCAAACAGCTTGCAGGTATGCGTGGATTGATGGCCGATACAACCGGACATACAATCGAGCTTCCTATCAAGTCAAACTTCCGTGAAGGTCTGGACGTACTGGAATACTTCATGTCCGCTCACGGAGCGCGTAAAGGACTTTCCGATACCGCTCTTCGTACAGCCGATTCCGGTTACCTGACAAGACGTCTTGTTGACGTATCTCAGGATCTGATCGTACGTGAGATGGACTGCTGTGAGAACAGAGCAGAGATTTCCGGTATGTATGTAAAAGGTTTCATGGATGGTAAGGAGGAGATCGAGAGCCTTCAAGATCGTATTACAGGTCGTTTCTCCTGCGAGACCATTAAGAATAAAGAGGGCGAAGTCCTTGTAAAAGCAAACCACATGATCACTCCGAAGCGTGCTGCACGTATCATGAAAGAGGGTGTAGATAACATTACTGGAGGTGCTGTTGAGCAGGTTAAGATCCGTACCATCCTGAGCTGTAAGTGTAAGGTTGGTGTGTGTGCGAAGTGCTATGGCGCAAACATGGCTACCGGTGAGCCGGTACAGGTTGGTGAGTCCATCGGTATCATCGCTGCACAGTCTATCGGTGAGCCAGGTACACAGCTGACTATGCGTACTTTCCATACAGGTGGTGTTGCCGGTGGAGATATCACACAGGGTCTTCCTCGTGTCGAGGAGCTTTTTGAGGCAAGAAAGCCGAAAGGACTTGCTGTCATCACTGAAATCAAGGGTGTTGCTACAATCAATGACACCAAGAAGAAGAGAGAGATCATCGTAACAGATCCGGAGACTGGTGATTCCAAGACTTACCTGATCCCATACGGTTCCCGTATCAAGGTCATGGACGGACAGGTTATGGAGGCTGGTGATGAGCTTACAGAAGGTAGTGTAAACCCGCATGATATTCTTCGAATCAAGGGTGTTCGTGCAGTTCAGGATTACATGATCCGTGAGGTTCAGCGTGTATACCGTCTTCAGGGTGTTGAGATCAACGATAAACATATCGAGGTTATCGTTCATCAGATGCTGAAGAAAATCCGTATCGAGGATAACGGAGATTCTGAGTTCCTGCCAGGTACACTTGTTGACTTCCTTGAGTATGAGGAAGTAAATGAGAAACTGGAAGCTGAGGGATTACGTCCTGCAATTGGAAAACAGGGAATGCTTGGTATTACCAAGGCATCTCTGGCAACTGATTCCTTCTTGTCAGCTGCTTCTTTCCAGGAGACTACCAAGGTTCTGACCGAAGCTGCTATCAAGGGTAAGGTTGACCATCTGATCGGTCTGAAAGAGAATGTAATCATCGGTAAACTGATTCCAGCTGGTACAGGTATGAAGTGCTACAGCGATGTAGAGCTTGATACAGGAATGCCGGAAGAGCCAGAAGAAATCGAATTCGATGAAATGGACGACGAGGATCAGGATGTGCTGGATGTAGCGGAAGACTCAGAAGAGCTGGAGACTGCTGATGAGGCAGATCTTGCAGTGGATGAGGATACATTTGAGGATGAGGATTCTTCTGAAGACAGTGAAGAATAAACGATAAAATATGAAATCCCCCAGGGTGACAGAAATGTTGCTTTGGGGGATTTTTGTGTAACAGAGAATTCTATGGAACTTACTGTTACACAAAAAAGTGCAGCCCGGCAGGAACACACTGCAGCAGCAAGGGAAATGCTGCTCGAAACAATCCGCCGTAGGCGAGGGTAAGGAAAAATATGGATAGAGGAAAATACAACCTGGTCTATCATTTGTGGTAAGATTCCTGTATAATGTTTTATGTAACTATTCAGAAGGCAGTATTCCGCGAGGTGTTCTGGGGGAAAAGTAGTTCACAGAAAACCCGAGAATAGCGGTGCGAAATCACGTAAACCATGATTTCTGTGCATCGTTACGGGGAAGACTTGCCAGTCCATTTAAAAAGTCATTACCCGTTCGAGGAGGGAGAACATACATGGATAAAGATGTTCCGGTTTCCGTCTGGCCAGAATGGGAACTTATAGAGAAAATAGGCGAAGGATCCTTTGGGAAAGTGTATAAAGCAAAGCGGACAGAACGAGGCCGTTCTTTTTACTCCGCAATCAAGATCATATCCATACCGGCAAGTAAGGGAGAACTTGACAGCGTACGCTCAGAGATGAATAATGAGCAGTCTACCAGGGAATATTTTCGAAATCTGGTAGAAGACTGCATTCAGGAAATATATACTATGGAGCATTTTTGCGGAAATTCCCATGTGGTTTCATTTGAAGATTTCAAAGTGGTGGAATATTTGGATGAGATCGGCTGGGACATTTCCATAAGAATGGAATATCTTACCAGTTTTATGGATTACTGCACAGGCAAGGAGCTTACTGAGAAGGAAGTGATCAAGCTTGGCTGTGACCTGGCTATGGCATTGATTTATTGCAGAAAATTGAATATTATTCACCGTGATGTGAAACCGGAGAATATTTTTGTGTCCAGATTCGGTGATTTTAAGCTGGGTGACTTTGGAATTGCCAGGGAACAGGCACATACTATGAGCAATATGTCCAAGAAAGGTACCTATTCCTACATGGCACCGGAGATTTACAAGGGTGAGAAGTACGACAGCAGTATTGATATCTATTCCCTTGGAATTGTATTATATAAATTGATGAATCAGAACAGGCTGCCTTTTCTTTCACTGGATAAGCAGTTGATTACATACAGAGATAAAGAGACTGCCCTTGCACGGAGAATGGCAGGGGAGAAAATGCCGGTACCAGTTAATGCCAGTGCTGCTTTTTCCCACATTATACTAAAAGCATGTGCATATGAGCCGGGGAAACGTTACAGGAAACCAGAAGATATGCTGCGGGATTTGGAGAAGCTTCGTCTGGCACCGGTGAATGCAGAGAAAGAGTGGGAGAAGTCCCAGTGGGAGCTGACAAATTCGGCAGAACTTGAGCGGGACCAGAGAAGATATGCCCCTCAGGAGCCGGAAGACCGTATGGAGCGGACCCATGTGGCAGAAGACCCTCAGATTGAGAAAGCTGTCCGGGAAGAAGAGGCACAGCTCAGAAAGCCTGCGAAAAATGCAGTGAAAAATTATGAGAAACAGTCAGTAAATGCCTCTTCCACTAAGCGAAAGAAGCAGCAGAGAAGCGGGTGGGACCAGGAAAGACAGATTTCACCATGGACAGTTTCCCTTATTGTAGTGGCGCTTGCGGCATGCATTATTATTGGTGTTTATATGAAATTAATCCATGATGAGAATCGCAAGGCTCAAAATACGGAGAACGTTATGGAAGTTCTGGAAGCTAATGATAACAGTACTGCTCAAATTGATGAATTTTCTACTTCAATTCAGACAATTAAGGAGCAGGCGAATACAATTGTAAGCGAACTTCCGGACTGCAAGGAAGTTGGCAAGGAAGGCGATCGGCTTCGCTACTATGACAGCAATGGGAAACTGGTAAAAGCGCTGATTTATCCGGAGACATCCGAAGATGGAGTTTATGAGGAGTATTATTACTGGGATGAACGTCTGTTTTTTGCATATGTATGGACTGGTAATAAGAAGGAATTATATTATTATGACAAGCGTGGCAAACTGATCCGCTGGATCGATACAGACGGAACTGTCCACGATAAGGAGAATGACAGTACTGAGTACACCAAGCGTGGCGAGAAATACTGGAAAAATGCGCTGGAGCAGTTAGATGAATGATGATACCGGTCATATAAGAAGTGGCTGTGATTCTTTGGAATATCGACAGACAGACGAAGAGGAATAGAATGACATATCATATTGATTATGCATATACCTGCCATGCAGGGAAAGTGCGACCAAATAACGAGGACAATTTCTGGTGCTGCGGAGAGCACCTTCCAGTGAGTAATCATGGAACAGAAGAAATCCGTACAGGTATCAGGCTTCGGGAGAGCCTTCCGGTAATGGCTGTTTTTGACGGCATGGGAGGGGAGAGCCAGGGGGAAATGGCTGCCTGGCTTGCTTCTGACAGCCTGGAACATTTTTATAGGGAAAATAAGGGGATGCTTCGTAAAGCACCAGAACTTTTTCTTACGGAAGCCTGTAAGAATATGAATCAGGCTGTATGTGATTATGGTCGGGAACAACGGATCAGTGCCATGGGAACTACTATGGCGATGATTGCTTTTGGAAAAAAAGAAGCGTATATCTGTAATCTGGGAGACAGCAGGATTTATCGGTTTTCCAAGGGGAATTTTTCACAGATTTCCAGAGATCATGTGTTGAAAAGCTGCAGATTTGGGAAAGCACCACTGACTCAGTTTCTGGGAGTGGAGGAGACCGAGATGAAGCTGGAACCTGCCATTGCGGCAGTTCCTTATCAGGATAGGGACCGTTATCTGCTTTGTTCAGACGGGGTAACAGATATGTTATCTGATCGCGAGATTGAAGAAATTATGAAGCTGGAGGACTCAATTCGTGATATTGCCCATGCTCTTTTAACAAGGGTACTGGATAAAGGGGCCAGAGATAATACTACGATCATTCTCTGCGAGGTAAGAGCAGAGAATCGGCCGTTCAAAACCTGGCTTTTGCAGAAGAAGGGATAAATCAGAGGGCAAAATTTTTCACAATTTAAGTAGTTGATTATAGGAAAATGAAGGTGATTTATGATGAAAAATCGTATGCAGGATCTTGATTTTGAACAGACAGTGGCATTTGATTCCGTAAAGGATTTTGAATTTACCAGAAGGGCTGCCCAGAGATTTCGTCAGGTAGTCAGTCTGGATGGATTTGAGGATGAAGATGCTGACGTTATTTTTCATTATTTATATAAAGAGATGGAGCTGGTTTCGTTCGGAGATCATTTGAAGAGATATATCTATGAAAGAGCCGGGATTGAGGAACCGTTTGGAGAAGTGCCCCAGGAGGTATACAGAGATATTGCAGTTGATTCTTTCCGGGAAACCTATACACCCAAGTCTATGAATCCTACTTCAACTAAGCTTCCTGCGTTGGTGAACAACTGGCTTACACAGGCCTCAGTAAAGCGCGAGACTATATTTCTGCTGGGCTTCGGGCTTCGCATGAGCGCGGAGGATGTTTCAGACTTTCTGACAAGGGTGCTGAAGGAGCAGGATTTTGATTTCCATAATCCAGAGGAAGTGATCTACTGGTATTGTTATAGTAAGCAGCTTCCTTACAGCAAGGCAGAGGAATATAAAGAGAATTACAAATCCATGGAACCTGCAGCAGATAAGGGAAAAGTGGCGGAAGTAATCAGCGGCGATTTTACTATAGATACAGAGGAAAAATTGCTGAAATATCTGGCATGCCTGAAAGCTGGCTGGGATGATCCAATGAATGAGAAGAGTCAGGCATTTCAGGAGTTCCTGCGCCTTCTGGAACATGCGAAGCAGATCATTGCGGCCATGTATCAGAAGGATGAGGAGGAGAAAGGCCGGGCTAAGGTCTGGAAACCGGAGAATATTACTCCGTCTGATCTGGAGAAGGTAATCTGCAATGGTATTCCTATCAATAAAATGGGAAATCTGAAAAAAATGTCAGCCTCTATCCTGGCGAAACATTTCAGCCAGAAGAGGTTCAGCAGACAGAGAATTACCAATATTCTGAATCACAAGTTCCCGGTAGAGCGGTTTGATCTTCTTACGCTGGAGTTTTTTATTGTGTCTCAGGAGATGGAGGATGATGATCCCTATGACAGATACCATCATTTCATAGAGGAAGCGCAGAGAATTCTGAAGAAGTGTGGAATGAGCGAGATTTATATTGTGAACCCATACGAATGTTTTCTACTGATGTGTCTTTTGACGGATTGTCCGCTGGCTGTTTTTTCTGAGATATGGGAAATGTCATATGAAGAGAATGGGGACGAGGAGTAGGTAATTTCTTAATATAGAAATGCGCAGTGTTGTTTGGAGGCACTGCGCATTTTTAATAGCAATGAAATGGGTGTCAAAAGGTCTTTTGACACCCATTTGATACCCGGATTGCTACGCAGCTACGCTGCTCCCGCAATCCTCCAAATATTCGAAATCCGCTGATTTACTGCGTAAATCGCTACTTTCTCATATTTGGCGTGTCCCAAGTTCAAAAGCCTTATCGTGCAAGCACGAACAGCTTTTTGACCTTTTGACACTGGTATCATAGGAATTAAGGTTAATCATTATAGTAGAGATAAATACTGCGGCTAAGCTGTGCAATTGTATTCTGGGCTTCTCCCGGGCTGGAGAGGTTCTGGGAAAGGAAGACAATGACCAGATCGTTTCCACCCTGTGCGTTGTACAGGATTCCGGCATCATTTTCTACATCGGAAAGCTCACCGGTTTTGTTGGCAACGCTCACGCCCTCTGGCAGGGCTGCCGGAATCTTGTTGGTACGTTGCTGTTGTTTCAGAAGGGAATACATTTCTTCTGCATGTAAAAGGCTTGGCGTCTGAGTAGTACCAGAGCAGATCTGGTATATTTCTTTCAGAAATTTTCCACAGTCATAGGCAGAAGTGTAATTATCTCCGAATTCGTTGCTGGCAAGAAGCAGTCGTCCCATGGAAGTATTTGTGTAGCCGTGAGACTGACAGAAACTGTTTACTTTCTGCATACCTGTAGTGCTGTCGCCACTTCCCAGGCAGGAAACCAGACTGTTTGCCGCGTCATTATCACTGACGGTGATCATTGGTGTCAGATAAGAATCCAGGGTGGCAGAACCATACTGCTGGGACAAAGAATCATAATTCTCATATACTGCACCCATAATGAAAAGCTTGATCAGGCTGGCTGCCTGCATTGGGGAATCATTGATCGTAGCCTCTGAGCCGCCTGAAAGGTCACAGATATAAACGCTCCAGGAACCGTTTGAACCAGGAAGCTGGGATTGGACCTGAGTGACCAGAGTATCCATCTTTTCATCGGATTTGTTGTCAAAAGCAGAACTTCCGTGGGAGGGAGAGATGGTGCCATCATCGTCAGAAAGTTCGGGGGTAATAGCAGCCATGGTAGAATCTTTTTTTCCCTGGGAAGTGCCATCTGTTGTCTGAGCGGAGTCGGAACCGGATGACTGGGAAGAACCTATTGGTTCTGCATTGGCAGCAGGAGTCTGATAAGGAACCGTTACTTCCTCCGGAGTTGGAGAAGACTGTACAGGACCTGCACTTTCTCTCTGGGAAGGTCCCTGGACAGAAGAATCATCTGTAGAAGATTCGCTGTCGGGACTTCCATCATCAGAAACAAAGCCGCTCTGGTCGGCGTCATCAGAAGTCTCGTCACCAGAGGTAAATCCGGAAGTTTCACCGTCAGTGAAATCTTCAGTCTGGGCTGTTGCTGAACCGTTTTTTGCTGGATTAATACTTCTCTGGCTGTCCTTTCTGAAGAAAGTAAGGTAAAGAATGATAAGAATTAGTAAAGCAGCGACAATGCCAAGAAAAATCAGCAGATAAGAAGATGTTTGTTTCTTTCTATTATTTTTCATAAGTTCTCCTTTCGAATCAATGAAATATCTGGAAGAGACATTATGTTATGGCAATAAATCCAGATTTATTTTTCCGCAAAATATGCATCAATCCCATCAGCGATTCCAGATGCCATTGTGTCCTGAAAATCCGGATTGCTCATTTTCAGATCGTCAGATTCATTGGTCATAAATCCCATTTCCACAATAGTTACCGGAATGGTGCTCCAGTTGATTCCAGTCATATTGTCGGCATATGTTACGCCGCGGTTTTCAAATCCGGTTGCGTCACAGTAGGCATCCAGAATGCACTGGGAAAGGCTGTTGGAATCATCATAGAGCTGGGATACATAAGGATTGGAAGAGGAGGGGGAAATGGTAAGTGCACCGGCAGCAGAGGAAGACTCAGCACCATTGGCGTGGATGCGCACGTAAACATCAGCCCCCTGTCCGGCTACATATTCAGCTCGCTCTTTATTGCTGATGGCAGTATCATTATCAGTTCTGGTGAGAACTGTCTGATAGCCACGGTCTTCCAGAATCTGCTGCAGCTTCAAAGAAACATCCAGATTCAGCTGATATTCAGGCAGACCTGAAAAAGTTCCCTGGGTTCCTGTTGAGGCTTTGGCTTTCATTTCTGTGGAACCTGGACCAAGAGGTTCAAGGTCACTCATATCCACATTTGGCCCCTGATGACCGGGATCAATACCAATTATATGTGACTGGACTACAGGCGGTCCCTGAAGCTCATCAGGGGTCTCTGCACAGACAGTGCACAGATTTATAAATCCTGTTCCGGAAAAAATCATGAGGCCAAATACAAAAATCCTGGAGAATCCACTGGATTTAGCCACTGCTTTTTTGAAACACATATGTATACTCCTGTTCATGTTAATTCTTTTTTCGACTATTCAGCAGATAGTATTTCGAAAAGCAGGTACTGTAGAGGTGCTGAAAAGTTCTTGTTTCTTATTATAATAATGTGAAGCTGTGAATGCAATGTAAAGTTAAGTTTTCCTAGAGCATGTTTGAAAAATCATTCCCGCAATCTGCACGCCCCACTTTGCGGCATATTTCACCCGAATTCGGTTGCCGTAGCCCGCTAAGGCGCCCTCATCCGAGCGAAATCTCCCACAAATTGTGATACAGATCACGGGAATGATTTTTTTACACGCTCCAGAACAGTAGTAAAAAATACATTATAATAAGAAGAAACCTATTTATAATTCACCGTGATAAATTGTAAAAACCTTGAAAAAATAAGGAAAAATTGATGAAAAACACCTTGACAGAGATATGCAGACAGGATATAATCAAAAAGCGTGCGAAATAAGGCATTTTTTTCCGCGCTTACTAAGATAATAGCAACCGCAAGGAAACCCCATAGAACAATCTATGGAGAAATAAATCGGGAGGTGAAATGGAATGCCAACATTCAACCAGTTAGTAAGAAAAGGACGCCAGACAGCTGTTAAGAAATCTACAGCTCCGGCTCTGCAGAGAACTTATAACTCTTTAAGAAAGAAAGCAGTTGAGCAGTCTGCACCACAGAAACGTGGCGTTTGCACAGCTGTTAAAACAGCTACTCCTAAGAAGCCTAACTCAGCTCTTAGAAAAATCGCCAGAGTTCGTCTTTCCAACGGAATCGAAGTAACAAGCTACATCCCAGGAGAAGGTCACAACCTTCAGGAGCATAGCGTTGTTCTGATCCGTGGAGGAAGGGTTAAGGACTTACCTGGTACAAGATACCACATCATCAGAGGTACTCTTGATACTGCAGGTGTTGCTAACAGAAAACAGGCCCGTTCTAAATACGGCGCTAAGAGACCGAAAGTTAAAAAATAATCCATCCGTATTGCTGCGGAGACTATAGAGATTTGTACGGTATTCCATATACCCTGTCGGTTGCGGGTTAAATATAGGACCATTACCAGTGCGAACATGCAATAGTTTACTGCGTGAGTACCGATGAGATAATCAGGATGATTAAGGAGGGAAGTAACGTGCCACGTAAAGGACATACTCAGAAAAGAGACGTTCTGGCAGACCCGATGTACAACAATAAAGTTGTTACAAAGCTTATCAATAACATCATGTTAGATGGTAAGAAAGGTGTTGCACAGAAAATTGTTTACGGAGCATTCGCCAGAATGGAAGAAAAATCTGGCAAGCCAGCAATTGAAGTATTTGAAGAGGCAATGAACAACGTAATGCCTCAGCTTGAAGTTAAAGCAAGACGTATCGGTGGAGCTACTTATCAGGTTCCGATCGAGGTAAGAGCTGACAGACGTCAGGCTCTGGCTCTTCGCTGGATCACCATGTTCTCCCGCAAGAGAGGCGAGAAGACCATGGAAGAGAAACTGGCTAACGAGCTTATGGATGCAGCCAATAACACCGGAGCATCTGTAAAGAGGAAAGAAGACATGCATAAGATGGCTGAAGCAAATAAAGCATTTGCTCACTATCGCTTCTAATCAAGGAGGAAAATCCATTGGCTGGAAAAGAAGGTAGAGAATACCCGCTCGAGAGAACCAGAAACATTGGTATTATGGCTCATATCGATGCAGGTAAGACAACTCTTACAGAACGAATTCTGTACTATACAGGTGTCAACTACAAGATTGGTGATACTCATGAAGGTACTGCTACCATGGACTGGATGGAGCAGGAGCAGGAGCGTGGTATCACAATCACATCCGCTGCAACAACATGTCACTGGACACTGGAAGAGAACTGCAAACCGAAGCCAGGCGCTTTGGAGCATCGTATCAACATCATTGATACCCCAGGCCACGTAGACTTTACTGTTGAGGTTGAGCGTTCCCTTCGTGTACTGGATGGCGCTGTCGGCGTATTCTGTGCAAAGGGTGGTGTTGAGCCACAGTCTGAGAACGTTTGGCGTCAGGCTGATACCTACAATGTACCACGTATGGCATTCATCAATAAGATGGACATCCTTGGTGCAAACTTCTACGGCGCAGTAGAGCAGATCAAGACTCGTCTTGGTAAAAATGCAATCTGCCTGCAGCTGCCAATCGGAAAAGAAGATGACTTCAAGGGAATCATTGACTTATTCGAAATGAAAGCTTACATCTACAATGACGAGAAGGGCGATGATATTACTATCACCGATATCCCGGAAGACATGAAAGAGGATGCTGAGCTTTATCATACAGAACTGATCGAGAAGATCTGTGAGCTGGATGACGATCTCATGATGGAATATCTTGAGGGCGAAGAGCCAAGCACAGACAGACTGAAAGCAGCTCTGAGAAAAGGTACATGCGAGTGTACAGCTGTTCCGGTATGCTGCGGTTCTGCATATAGAAACAAAGGTGTTCAGAAACTTCTGGACGCTATCCTGGAGTACATGCCTGCTCCAACAGATATTCCACCAATTGATGGTGTTGACATGGATGGAAACCCGACCGTGAGACATTCTTCTGATGAAGAGCCGTTCTCCGCTCTGGCATTCAAGATCATGACAGACCCATTCGTTGGAAAACTTGCATATTTCCGTGTATATTCAGGAACAATGAATTCCGGATCCTATGTATATAACTCTACAAAGGGCAAAAAAGAGCGTGTTGGCCGTATCCTTCAGATGCATGCTAACAAGCGTATGGAGCTTGATAAGGTTTACTCCGGTGATATTGCTGCAGCTATCGGATTCAAATTCACCACAACTGGTGATACAATCTGTGATGAGCAGCATCCAGTAATCCTCGAGTCCATGGAGTTCCCGGAACCAGTTATCGAGCTGGCTATCGAGCCTAAGACAAAAGCAGGACAGGGCAAACTTGGTGAGGCTCTTGCAAAACTTGCAGAAGAGGATCCGACCTTCCGTGCACATACAGATCAGGAAACAGGACAGACCATTATCGCTGGTATGGGTGAGCTTCACCTTGAGATCATCGTTGACCGTCTTCTTCGTGAGTTCCACGTAGAGGCTAACGTAGGTGCTCCTCAGGTTGCTTACAAAGAGACAATCACCAAGGCTGTTGATGTAGACAGCAAGTATGCTAAACAGTCCGGTGGTCGTGGACAGTATGGTCACTGTAAAGTTAAATTCGAGCCTATGGATGCCA
>ERZ772889.1942-NODE-1942-length-17464-cov-7.882302_pt1 | contig 17464 bp, 19 predicted proteins | sample MGYA00512127_ERZ772889 | MGnify/ENA primary metagenome ERZ772889 (study PRJEB29015, sample SAMEA2737689) | human gut metagenome | biome: human gut; feature: human-associated habitat; material: faeces | place: China | collected 2012 ...
TTTGCAGATCATCCCCGATCTGCGTTTCATACGGAGCCTTTCCCGGCTCCACCATCAAGACGTTCAAGTTTTCCTCTCCTTTTCTGTTTGTGATTCTCTCCGGGTGTGTTATACTGGAGCTACCGGAGGTGATTTTGTGCAGCGGCTTATTTTTCATGTAGACGTCAACAGCGCGTTTCTATCCTGGGAAGCCGCGCGACGTGTGGCAGACGGAGAACCGGATCTTCGCCTCATTCCTTCTGCCATCGGCGGCGACCGCGACAAGCGCACCGGCGTGATCCTTGCCAAATCCATCCCCGCAAAAAAGTTCGGCGTTACAACCGGAGAACCGGTCGCGATGGCGCTGCGCAAATGCCCGCAGCTCGTTCTGGCAAAGCCGGACTTCGGGCTGTACACCAGAAACTCCAAAGCATTTATTGCCATCTGCCACCGCTTCGCGCCGGTCGTGGAGCAGGTGTCCATTGATGAGTGCTTTCTCGATATGACGGGCACCGGTCTTCTGTATCCGGACCCTATCGCCATTGCGCACACGATCAAGGACACGATTTTCTCCGAGCTTGGCTTCACGGTCAACGTCGGCATCGCACCCAATAAGCTGTTGGCGAAGATGGCGAGCGATTTTGAAAAGCCAAATAAAGTTCACACGCTGTTTGCATCCGAAATTCCGCAGAAGCTCTGGCCGCTGCCTGTGGGCGCGCTGTATTCGGTCGGCCGCGCGACGGCGAGCAAGTTGACCGCGTCTCAAATCCGCACGATTGGTGATCTTGCAAAGACAGATCTCACGCGCGTCCAAAAAATCATCGGCATCAAGATGGGAAAGCTCATTTACGATTACGCAAACGGCATCGATACCTCGCCGGTGCTGGCAGAGCCGGAAGCCGTCAAGGGCTACGGCAACTCTGTGACACTTGAAGAGGATGTGACCGACACCGCGCAGGCAAACAAAATCCTGCTGGCGCTCTGCGACAGCGTTGCGTCCCGGATGCGCGCGGATGGCAGGCGATGCTCCTGCGTAACCGTGACCATCCGCGGAAACGATTTCCGAAACAAATCCCACCAGAGAAAGCTCCCGGAACCGACCGACGTGACTGCCGAGGCCTTCGCGCTTTCCAAAACGCTGTTTGCGGAGCTGTGGGACGGCTATACGCCGCTGCGTCTGCTCGGCGTAACGCTGGGTGACGTTTCCGACAACGAGACGGTTCAGCTCTCCATGTTTCAGGACGATCAAAAAGATCGCGCCCGGAAGCTCGACCAGACTGTCGATCAGCTGCGCAGCAAGTTCGGCGTTACCGCCATCTCGCGCGGGAGCGTCACAGATGCGACGAAGCGCGTTGGCAGAAAATATAAGGCGCAGTTGGATGACCGGAATAAAAAATAACCGCTGCCGGATCCAGCTGCCGCAGCATTGGAAGAAACAGCCGTTCAGGGAGGACGTCATGCCGAAACCAACAGACCCGCGCACCCTGCAAACCAAAGCGCTGATCCGCAAAACGCTGCTGGAGCTGCTGCAGAAAGCTCCGTTTTCCAAGCTTACTGTCAAGGAGCTGTGCGCCCGCGCCGGGATCAACCGGGGCACGTTCTACCTGCACTACCGGGATCTGCTTGCCGTGGTGGAGGAGCTGGTGGAGCTGGTCATTACGGAAAACACCGGCGCGCAGCCATATGTCTGCTGCCTGACCGCCGAGCGGTATGCCTGTCCCTACGGCATCTGTGACCAGATCCGCACCCATCCGGACTATGCCGCGCTCTTTTTCGATGATACGCTGCACGAGCGCGTGATCCGGAAAATCGCGGAGCATTCGCTCGGCAAGTATATCTCCGCGCTGGCCGGTCAGTGTACGCTTACCCCGGCGCAGGCTGAGACGATTTTTTATTTCCAGCTCAACGGCTGCCTTGCGGTCAACCGGCAGATTTTCCGCAGCGGCGGCGCAAATTGGGAAGAAAGCCGTGACCTGATCGGCGGGTTCATTCAGAGCGGTCTGCTGCGCTATCGAAAATGACTTCCTCAACACATTTCGGATCCTGTTCATTGTATTTCGCGGCGGGTTCCTGTAAAATAGTTTCTGGACATTGTGTTCAGAAACTGTTTCTTTTGTGAGGCGCTTATGAATCTTCTTGGAAAGCTCCAGCCTGTTATCATTCTTGCCGCCGCGCTGCTCGGTCTGCTGCTCGGCACGTGGGCACCGCCCGGCAGCATCCGCTCCGGTCTGATCGAAGTCTTCCTAATGCTGCTGTTATATATTCTTTTCCTGTCCGTAGATCTGAAAAAAATCAGAACATCCTTTGCAAACCTGCGCTTCACGCTGACTGCGGCAGCCATCAATTTCGTTTTTACGCCTATCCTCGGCTGGCTGCTGGGAAAGCTGTTCTTTGCGCAGTCACCGGATATCCGCATCGGTCTTTTGATGCTGCTCGTCACACCCTGCACAGACTGGTATCTGGTATTCACCGGTCTGGCAGACGGCAATGTGGAGCTCGGAATGTCCATTCTGCCGCTGAACCTGCTCCTGCAGATCGTTCTGCTGCCGGGTTATCTGCTGCTGTTCATTGGCAGCGAGGTGCAGATGGACGCCGCGGCGCTGCTGCAGAGCGTCGTGATGGTGCTTGCCATTCCGTTTGTCGCCTCGCTTCTGACAAAGCGTCTTTTCAGAAACCGACCGGGTTTCCGCGCATTCCTGTCCGCACAGGGAGATAACCTCCAGCTCCTGTTTCTGTGCCTGGCGGTGGTCGTGATGTTTGCTTCTGAGGGCAGAAGCCTGTGGGAGAATCCCGCGCTGCTGCTGAAGCTGTTCGTTCCGCTTCTGATCTTTTTCGCGGTGCTGTTTTTTCTGGCGCAGCTTGCCGGGAGGCTGCTGCACTTTTCAAAGCGCGACACCATAGCGCTGAACTTCACAACGTTGGCGCGCAACTCGCCGCTCTCGCTGGCGATCGCGGTCGCGACCTTCCCGCAGCAGCCGCTTGTTTCGCTGGCGCTTGTAATTGGACCGCTCATTGAACTGCCGGTGCTGTCGGTCATATCCGGGATCCTGAAGAGATGGAACTCCGGCGCGGCAGACGCGGCACAGGATCCTCAATCGTAGCTGATGTACGGAATCTTCAGCCAGTGTGTCCAGCGTGCGCCTTCGAGCTTGGTTTTGACCACGCCGTAGCACGTTCCCATGGCCTCGACCACCTCGCCGTTTCCGATATACACACCGATGTGACCGTCATGCCAGACGGCAAGGCCGGGCGTTTCCGGGATCGTGTCAATCGTGCCGGAAACGGATGCGGCGTGGTACATTTCGTTCGCCGTGATGTCCGGCATTCCGTTGGTGTTATAAATAATTTCTTCCGTTTCCGCGTCCAGCCAACCGTACCCCTTGATGAGTCCGACACAGTCCGTTGTCCTGCCGCCGACCCACGTCTGGCGGATAAAATCCGCATTGCCGGACAGCGCGTCCGGGTACTGCGCCAGCTTCGCTTCAAACAAACTCTCGGTCAGCACATGGCCGAACGTTCCCCACACATAGCCCCAATGCTCCTGATAGGCATGGATGGCGTACTGCACCAGATCGTCGGCGTTCTTGCCGACCGGGTTCGTGAAGCCGGACGTGTCCAGCTCTGTGCTGCCGCTGCCGTAGCCGTAGTCGATCTGAATTGTGCCGCCCGACGCGCCGGTCCCATCGCTGCCGTTGGCGTTGCCCGCGATCATTGTGTAGATGTGCGCGGCGTTTTCCTTGTCCTCGTCGGTGACAGCCCGACCGAGCTTTGCCGCAAGATTTTCATACGCTGCCGCCAGCGAGAGCGGCACAGTGGCGGTATAGGGTTCCTCCTGTTCTATGACGCTCCCGTCTTCCAGTTCAACGGTCACGGTTCGTGTTCGCTGCTCTGTGATAAAAAAGCAGTCCACGAACCGGTCTGCCGCACGCTGACTTGGCGCAGCCTCGCCAAAACAGAGAGCATAAAAAATCGCCTTGACCTGTATCGGGTCAAGACGATTGCCGTCGGTCATAGTCGCGTTGGCTTCCGCCACCGCCGAATCCAGAAAGGAAAAAGCCGTCTGCATATCTGCAATGTGCGTTCTGAATTCATCCGGCACGTCTTCGCTATATGTCACCCCATAAAAAGAGGCTTCCACAGCGGAATTGTTGTGGTCGGCCCCACCTGCCGTGTTTGAGCAGAGGATGGCCGCGACCAGGATGACCGGCGCGAAAATGGCGACCAGCAGGAAGCCGACACCCTTGCGTCCTTTCTCGCTAGTCAGCAGCGTGGCGGCAACACGCGCGGCTATTGCGCTCATGCTCATAGCTGCATCCCGCCCATGACCGGCGCGGCTTCCGGCGCTCCGTCGTGCTGTGCTAGCAAAGCCCGGTCACTTTCGGTCAACCGGTCTGACAGCCCAGCCGCGTCCATGTACTCCGTGACGCTTCCGGTCATACGGCGCAGGAGCTTTTCTTCGCCCTCTGCTTGCGAACCCAGCCGGATGCGCTGTTCTGCCAGCGCCTGTGCGACCAGTCGCTGCTCGTCCGGAGACAGGTTCAGGGACATCGTTTCTTCCGGACCTGACTGCCCTCCAACCACTATGTACCGCGCGTGGACACTGTTGTCCCCGCGAATCGCTTTCGTGATCGCAGAGGAAATGAGGGACATCCGATCCATATCCGCGTCGCTCTCGCCAAGCGTTTTGCCGGTCATGAAATGCTCTGTCCTGCGCTGACTGTCCTCGTACCATTCCAGAAACACATCCAGATAGATGCCCTCGCTTCCGCCGTAGTCTGTCCGACAGAAAAAGCCGGCGTCTCTGGGCATCTCGCGTCCGTTTTGCCAACGATTGTCCAGAAGAAGATACTCGTCTGGTAGATAGCCGATGCTGTCCAACCGAGCTTCCAGCTCGTGAAAAACATCTTCCGCTTTGCGCTGACCGGCATATTTCAACTTGCAGGGATTCTCTGCATCCGGTTCCCAACGTTCAAATTCAATTTGCTTCATACATTCTCCTTTTCATCTGTTATTTTCCACCTGCCTTTCCGAACAGCTTTTCCTTGTAGGCCGGTGCTGTGACGAGCAGGTCATAGCGTTCGTTGCCGCATTTGTAGAGACACTCGCCCTTGTGCGGGGCCTGAATAATGTTGAACTCGCTTTCCTCCAGCTGGAGCAGATCCATGAACTCCTTTTTGTTGACCGTGCCGCAGTTGAACAGGAACTGGTGCGGAGGAATCGAGAACAGCGGCTTTGTCATTTCGCGCACACCGGGGCGGTCAAAATCCTCTACGTTCTGCGACGCCATGAGCATGGCGGAGTTCTTCTTTCGGACGCGCTTCAGCGCATTGCGGATATATTCGACCGCCACAGGATTGCCCAGCCAGATATATAGTTCGTCCAGCGCCGCGACCGTGTTGCCCTCGATCAGCAGCTTGTCCGTCATGTAGGACAGCAAATTCAGCAGGATCGTGCTGCGGACGTTGGCTGCGACCTCGTTCAGCCCTTTTACACCGAACACAAGGAATCTGGTCGAGGTCAAATTGCTGTGACCATTGAAGAACTTCGCGTCGGCGCCCTTGCACATGGAGTACAGCCCCAGCAGCACCTGCTGGAGCATCTCCTTTGTGTAGAGCTGCGGCTTCTGCTCGTCAAAGTTCAGGTATTCGATTTCGATGTAGTCGTAGAGTTCGGACAGGATCGGATAATCCTCTGATTTCATCTGGCTGAAATCTGTTTCCTCCGTGATGCCCCATTCGGTATAGAGACGCATCAAAAGAATCTCGATGGTGTCGATCTGCGCCGTTGTGAAATCCTTATAGCAGCGCAGTACGTCTTTCAAAAACGAAATGTGCTGTGCCAGCCGTGTGGACTGGCAGAAGGCGCTCGGCGCGTCCACATCATACGGATCAGCGTCAGTATCCCAGCAGCGCGGTTCCAAGAGATTAATTTTGTATGTTCCTTCGATGATATCCGCAAAGCACCCGCCGACCGCGCGGCACATCTCCCACTGCTCGTGTTCTACGTCCAGCGTGATGATCGACTTTCCTGCTTCGAGAAAGTTCAAAAGCAATAATTTCATCAAGAAACTTTTGCCCTGCCCAGTATTGCCGAGAATGAGAATATTGGCAGAAGTTTTATCTTCATCACGCTGGTCAAAATCGACCACGATGTTGCTGCCGCATTTATCCTTGCCGATATAAAAGCCCTTTCGGTCTGTCTTGCCGGAGTAGTTGAACGGGAACAGATTCGCAACAGAACCGGCAGGCAGCACCCGTTCATATTCCGTTCCGAACGCATTATAGCCGCACGGACTCACGCAGCAGAAGCCCTGCTGCTGGCGCAGCTTCAGCTTGTCCACATTGAGCTTTGCCCGTGTCAGCTCTACCGTGACCTGATTCTGCAAGATTTCGAATTCCGTCTGATCCGATGCGATCAGCTCCATATAGACCGCGCAGTGCATCAAGGACTCCTTGTTGCGGTGCATGGACCCGACGAGCGTTTTGACATCCTGCAAATTGCTCTCGGCCTCGACCGCCTGCTGGATGTTCTGCGTGCTGTTCCGCTTCATGCGGTTGCGGATCTCGGCGTTGTGGACGATCCGGCTTTCCTCCAACGGCGTAACAATGCGCGTATAAACGTGCAGCGTTACGCCGTGCATCTCACCTAAGTGGCGCAGGATGGCTTGATCGTCCGTGGCGGTCGGATATTCCCGCAGTGCCCAGACGCACCGGATGCTGTTGCCGCAGAAATAGCGGTCAAATTCAAATTTGACCAGCGATGGCGCGATCATATCCAGAAACGATTTCAGTTTTTCCGCTTCCGGATCGGCGCGCTGTTTTTTCTTAAAAAGCGCCATGCTCATCCCTCCAGAAACCGCTGACCGTCGTAGTCCTCCATCCGCTCCGAGGTCGTGTTTTCTTCAAAATAGAGCGCAAGAATGCGCTTGAGATCCTCGCGCCCTGCTCTGCGGACAGGCAGGCCGCTCTTGTGCAGGGATTCCTCGATGGTGGAGAGAAGCGAATAGACGGTTTCGCGTTTTTCATTCTTTAGCCGCACAACCAGATAGAACTCTCGCGCCAGCTTCATTTCCACCTGCATCTCGTCCAGATGCTGTCGGTCCTGTTCCAACAGGCGCCGGATCTCCGGATTCGTTTCCTGCTGGAGCCGGTCATGGTAGAACGCACGGTTCTGCGTAAAAGATTCTCTGGAATTGAGCGCCAGCAGCTCGATGTTTGCCTGTGTACTCAGTACATTTTTCAGGGCCTCGATTCTGGCATAGATCGCGTTCACAGGCAGAACACCGAGGTTGGATGGGCGGACAATGTAGAATACAAGATCGCCTGTATCGGTGGAAATGCAGTAGTCCGTGATCTTCTGGATTCCCATGAGCTGCTGGGTGGACTGCCGCCGCTTATCTTTCTTCTGCTTTTTCATGTCGGGTCCTCCCATTCAAAGATTTGCTGTTCCGTGATGTAAAAGCTCACGACGAATGAGAGAAAATCCAACACGCTCAGTCCGTCCAGATGGATGGACAAAAACGCATACGCCGCCACCAGCACCATGGGCAGAAACAATCCAAGCTGCGTCAGCGCAAGAACTGCAATGAGCAGTCCAATGCCGATGACGGCCAAGTCCCGTAGCTGCCAGAGCCAGAGCGTGGCTTTGGCGTTCAGGTTATCGGGGTAAATGTAAATACGATCACCTCCATGAACGAAAAAGCGCCGCCGCAGAAATCTTCCTGCGGCGGCACTGGGTGGTTATTCTTCTGTTTGCGGCTGCACCGCTTTTAGCTCCTGCACATGCGCCAGATCGACGAAATGGGTGGCATAGCTCCGCTCGATCTCCGGGCTGCCGCTTTTACTGAATTGCAGCGGAATGACCGGCTTGTGACCGGTCCCGTTTTTCTTGCGGACACCCCAGCGTTTGTAATAGCAGAAGGACGGCTTCAAACCATGTGCCTGCGCATACACGCGCATCTGGTGCAGCACGAAGGACAGCCGTTTCAGGTTGGCATTGCACACGGCTTCGAGATACCGCACTCGTCCAAACCGCCAATCCTCATATTTCTGTTTCGGCAGGATGCCCGTGTCGATGAGCACATCCACCGGCGCGGCATAACCGCGCGATTGAAGTTGATGGTACATGGAGCTGTGGATCTTGCCGGTCAGCTCTTTTTCGTTCATGCGCCGCACCTCCCATCTGCAATTTCAACTATACCACAGCGCGCCTGCAAATGCAAAAGCGGAAGCCGCAGGCGATCCCCGCGGCTTCCGGTTGGATGGTTATTCTTCTTCGGCATCCATGTCCGGTTCGTCGGATTCTTCTGTCTCCGGCTGCTCAGCAGCGTCTTCTTCGTCCTGCTCCAGCGCATCCTCGATCAGCCCGATGATGAACTGCTTCTGCTTGAGATTATTTTTCTTGTGGTATGCCTTCAGCCGCTCGAAGAGTTCTTCCGGAAGCTGGATCGCCATCGTTCTCATATCGCCTGTCATTTTTGTTCCTTCTTTCATTTTGTAATAATCTGTGATAAGCTGTTCTACGAATTCACTAAGTGTTTGTCCGGATTGCTCCTGCTCCTGCCGCACACGCGCATGGAGTGCTGTGTCGATCTGCGCGCACAAGTTCTTTTTATCTGCCATTGGGCTTCGTCCTTTCCTTTTTGATTTGCAAAGCAAGCATACTGTAAGCGCCGGAACAAAGCTATTCACAATAAGCAACAAAGAAGCGCCGCAAAACGAAGCATATTACAAGCACATCTCGCCGGAAAATGTATGCGCCTGCTGGCTGCGGAACGCCTGCAGCGCCTGTGCAGATTCCCGGTATTCTTCTTCGGTCGGGTCACATCCATTTTCAATGGTATAATCGCGGATCTGCTCCATCGTCCAGCCCTCGGTGAGCTTTGCCGCCGCACCGCGCAGTTCAAAATAATTGAACACGAACTGCTCCCCGTAGTTGAACAGGCTCGCTGCGGCCGGCTCACCCTGATGCTCCTTGATGAGACGCAGTTCCACATAGGCGGCATCGTAAAGGTCACATTCCTTTTCCGTGCCGGCCTGCTCCAGCTCCTGCGCATACTGCGTCCATTTTTCCATGGCCTGCTCTGTCACGGCTGGCAGCAGTTCCTTGACCATGGTTTCAAATTCATTCTTCTGCATGATGCTCTCCTTGTACTTGGCTCTGCATGACATCAGCCTCCATTGCGGCAACTGCTTGCAGGCTTTTCATAATGAATTCCACGCACGGCACAGGAATGCTGTTGCCGAGAGCACGGTATCTGGCAGAGTCCGACGCGGACGGGATATCTGTCCAGCCCGGCAGGAACCCTTGAAGAAGTTCGCATTCCCCTGGAGTAAGTCTGCGAATGAGCCGCGCATACTGTCGGTCCGGTTCCATGACCAGATCCGTAGCATCCTTGGCCTGCCGTGCGCTCTGTGTGCTGGCGATATCGTCATTGCGGAATTCATCCACGCGCTGCCGCGCATAGACCGCGAGCCGATCACAAGTTGTGATTGTATATGCAAGATTTTCCTGATACCCGCAGCCGTTGCCGCCGTTCTCCGGCTGACGGTCAATGATGTTGCCGACGATGCAGTAGACCTCGTTTGGTTCCTGCACCAACGGCGTATTGCCGCCGCCTGTGCCAAAACGGACTGTGACTGTTGGACTGATCTCGCTGGATTCCCGGATACGGGCATCAACACCATGGTTCTCATATACCAAGGGCTGATGTCCCTTTTCGCTGGCGCGGAGCGTACCGGGCATATTTTCACACACATCCATCCGTTGTCCACCCTGATCGTGCAGGCACATGACGGATGGCATACAGTTGCCGCTGGGACTGCCCTTGAGCGTCGGGGCTATTTCCTCCGCGTAGCCGATGGTTCCAGCCGTCGCGCTGGCGCCAGCGGAAAAAGACGCGGCAAATGTCTGCTGCTTCATTCCTAGCTGTGCAAAGGCGGCAGAATCATCAAACGGCACCGTTTTCCCTCTGCTTTCTGGCAAGCCAATAAAGCCAGCTTGTATTCGTAAAGCAGTGTCTAACGCCTTCGGCAACGGCTTGCCACGTTCCTTCGCCCGACGCAAGATCCCCAGACAGGCCGCAGTAGTCAAATAGTATTTTTTCGGCGGATGATCCTCCAAGATCTGCGATAAGCAGGATTCTGTGGCGTCTCTGGGCGAGGGTCCAGTATTCCGCAAAAAAGCCCCTCCATGCAAGGCTGAACGCATCTCCCATTCGAATTGCCCCAGCAGGTTTCCAGCCCCAGGGGTAAGGTCGAGGAATTGATACGGTGGGGCAATGTAATCGAGCAATTGACTCCAGGACAATCCGGAAATCCTCCCCGTGCGGCGTGCCTGAGCTGAATACGCCCATGACGTTTTCCCAGCAGAAGTATCTTGGTCGAACAGACTGACCTGATCGCCCTCGAAGTATGTCTGCATCTCTCATCTCCTTTGTCAGCCGAATCTGCTCCATAAAAAGTCCCGATCTTGCGCCTTGCAAACCGGCACGGGTGCAGCTCGCGATCGAGAGGTCCTGACACGGACTGCCCCCGCAGATGATGTCCGCGGGCGGTAGGTCCGCGCCATTGAGCTTTGTAATATCTCCGACATGAACCATGTCGGGGAAGTGTGTTTTTGTGACTTCGATGGGGAACGGCTCGATCTCCGAAGCCCACACGGGTGTGATCCCATTTCGCACCGCAGCCAGCGGAAAGCCGCCGATGCCGTCGAACAGGCTGCCCATTGTCAGCTCCGGCATTACATTCCTCCGAGCTGCGGTTCTTCGCTGTATTGCCGCAGCTCGTCCAGAGACGCAGCCATGAAGTCATGCACCCGCATAGAACCACCGAGAAAGTTGGGCGACGTTTCCTCCGTCAGGTCGATCCTGTCCGCGCCGCCGAAGTCAATGGGTTCTTTGACCAGCACCGTACCGCCATGGTTGACAATGACCCGTGGCGCGATATAACAAAAGTCTCCTGTGTCGCAGCTTTCATAGAGGTCATACGCATAAAGACCCTCCGGCACTGCCGCGCGCGGGATTCTGCCGTTTGAGAAAAGCGCCGGATGATCCAGCACCTCGACCATGTCTAAGTCTTCATCTAAAAAGTTTGTGTTCATACTCTCACCTCCGTCATGCCGCAGCCGCCTTTGCTACGGTTTTTGTGATGTTGATCGCCGTCTGCGCCGTATAGACTGCGCTGGACAGATTCGCTCTGGTTGACGTGTCCAGACCGAACGCGCCCGCGATGCGCGGGATCTCTCCGGCAGAGAGCATCAGCCCCAAGCCGAGCAGCGCGTGTTCATTGAACAATGACAAGCCCGCGATCAGGATTGTAGCCTGCAAAAAGGCCGTGAGGCAAAGCCCCACGACCTGCTTGCACCACTGGTAGAATCCGTCCAGATATCCGCGCGGGACGCTGAACATATACAGACTCCCGACTGCGATCTGGATGAGCAGGATGCCGCCGCGCTTCAGATTTGCAAAGAAAACCTTGATGACCGCATACGCCATGAGGATGATGCAGAACAGCACCATGATCGGGCTGGTAACCGAACCGAAACCGCCGACGTGCGTGGTGGCAAAATCCGCGAAGTTCTCGACGGTTAGCTCGTCGATGATATTTCCGGCGACCGTGCCGAAGCTCGCGCCCGCGCCGCTGATGGCATATCCAAAATTCGCCTGCAAGGACACGCAAAGCTCATAAAGCCTGATCGGTACAACCGTAAAAAGACTGACCGCCATGAATCCCTTAATGAGATTCATGGCGGTTCCTTTCACATCAGCTCTTCCGGACGAATACTCCAATCCGCATTCCGCGCAGGCAACCACGAAGCCGACCGCATATAAAATCCAAGCCAGATACGAGAAAAACAGGACGATGCTCTGCACCCAGCTCATTTCAAACATCTCGGCTCCCATATTGCCCATCTCTGCAAAGAAGTTTGCAAGGAAGCCGATGATCTGCTTGTAGACCCAGTCCATGATCTGCTCCAAGATCGTCGATGCGACGAAATCCCAGATAAACAAGCCGCGTCACCTGCCTTTTCTTTCTGAGTTGATCACAGCCCGACGATGCCCCAGATGTAGGTCGGCGCGGTCAGTGTGAACACGAGACAGGCAAAGAGGATGGCTGGGGCAGTCCATTCAAACTGCCCACTCTTTCGGTAGTCAAAGTATGCGGTACCGAGTTTTACGAAGAAAGCAATGGCTAAAACCATGTCAATCACGGGAAAAACCACGTTGTCCACAACTGTTTTGATCTGTGTGGATGCGGTGGTCCAGGTGCTTTCCACGGCGGACGCCACATCGCCGCTGCCGGCCGCCGAAGCAACCGTTGCCAGTAGCAGACAAAGAAGCGCGCAGAAAACAAGCAGCTTTCCGCGCTTCAAAAGTTTCATCATAAATTATTCCCCCTTCCATTCCAGCACGAATACGACAGACAGGACATCCTGCTCGGTAACGGGCTGCGAGACCGCCGACACAACGGCATCGTAGGAGAGCGGCAGTTTTCCATTTTCCGCAATCGTCCACGGTGAGGTCAGCGAGAATGTTTCTGCATCACCGGTTTTCGTCGTCAAAGAATCGTTGATTTTGAAACCAAGCAGCCGTGCATCCACCTTTTCATGTGCCATGTCGGTATCAAACGGAACGAGCTGCCAACCGTTTTTGGTGGAAATCGAAACGCTGGATACAACGACCTCGCCAGTAGAGCCGTTGATAATCTCTGCTGTGCCGGTATGAACCTCGCCGCTTTCGTCAACGATAAGCGGCAATGTAACCGGCACGGTCACGGAAAACACCTCGGTAATCTCCCAATGGGCGTAATAAGTTGTTTCACCGTCCGTCGTATAGATGGTGTTGGAATCAACCTCTGTACCGCCGTCTTTCTCCGTAAACCAGCCTAAAAATTCTGCATTTTTGCGTTCAGGGTCTTTTGGCAGCACCAGCTTTTCACCGTAGGTTTGCTCGGTCGTTTCGCTCTGGCCGGTTCCCAAATCCCATGTCACGGTGTATTTGTTGGCCTCGAACTGCGCGTAAAACGTCGTGCTGGCAGTAATCGTGACGGTGCTGTAAAGGCTGCCGCCCGTCTTGGCCGTAAACCAACCCTTGAAAGTGTAGCCGGTCTTGACGGGAACGCTGCCTGGCGCGGTCGGCTTGCTGTTCGGCTTCACGGTTTCGGAAAAGCTAGTCTTGCCGTCGATGGTGCCGCCGTTCGTTCCGGCGTCCCACTTGATCGTCAGGCTGACAGTTGCACCGCAATCGTCGCACTTGCCGTCACCGTTCGCGTCGGTGTGGTCAGCGTATTCATAGCCAGAATCGCCGCAGGCCGAGCACGTCTTGGTGCGCTTATGCTGCGTTTCGCTGTCCGACACCCACGAGCCATAGGAATAGCTGTGATTGGCGTAGTCATAGGTCGATGCGCCGCAGCCGGAGCAGGTTTTTGAGCGTCTATGCTGGGTATCACTGTACTTACTCCATGCACCGGTGGAATAGGAATGCGAACCGTAGTCCGTGGTGCTGTATCCGCAGGTACGGCAGGAGACCGTTCGGCTATGCTGGCTGGAAGAAGAATTGCTCCACGAGCCGTAGCTCATGCTGTGGCTGGCATAATCATAGTCCGTCGCACCGCAGTTTCGGCAGGAACCTGTGCGCCGATGCTGACTGGACGAATACTGCTCCCACGAGCCATAGCTATAGCTGTGACCGCTGGAATAGATGGTTTCGCTCTTGGTTTGGCCACAAGCACAGCTATAATTACGGTATCCATTACTGGTGCAAGTTGCGGCCTGCTGACTCTGTAATACCCATGTATGGCTACCGCATTCCGGGCAGGTGCCCGACCCATAAGCACCGGATCCGTGGCTCTTGGTAGTGTATGTTCCTAAATATTGAACGTAATGGCAGCTATTGCATTCATTATAGTTGGCATGTCCACGCGAGGAATGTGCGACTTCGACGTATGTTCCTTGGAATGAATACTTCCCACACGACGGGCAGTTGCCGATAATCGAGCCAGTTGAGGTGACGGAAATGCCCGGCGCACTCATGATGCCAACGGCTGCGGGGGTATCGGAATATATGCCGTACAAATCGTAGAAGTATTTGTTGTTCCGATTGGAGCCGGCCCAATCATAATCGTAGAACGGCACCGACGATTTGGGATACCCGATGATATAGCCGATATAGAGTGTATCGCCGCTGTCGTTTTCCTGCCAGAAGGCTTCTTCGCCGATGGATTCCAGAATGTCCTCTCCGTAATAGATCGTGAGCGTGGATAGCTTCGGGCAGTTGTAAAAGGCGTGTTTGCCAATCGTCGGCGTGGTGCTGGGGATTTCGGCTGTGGTCAGATGGACACAGTCTTCAAACCAGTACGCAAGGTCAGCGATATGCAATGCGTCCATATCATCAAACCAGACCTGCGTGATCTGATCCCGGACAGCCGCCCACGGCTGGTCATCCTTGCTTGTGAACGGCTCACAGTCGCCGGAGCCGGAGATCGTCAGCCAGTTGTGTTCGTTCAGCTCCCACTTGATCTTGCTGCCGGGGATCGTGCCGGAGGTAGTTGTTTCGGCAGAAACAGTAGCTTCTTCGTCAGGGGCGCTGTCGTAGATCGTGTGCACTTCCGGTTCAGCGGCGAATGCGGCCACAGACAGCGAAAAGATCATACAGAGGGTCAGAAGCAGGGCTGTCAGTTTTCTAATCTTCATGCGTTATCCCTCCTCCATGACGGCAGCAATCGTGAAGATCACGGTTGCCGCGTTAATGTTTGTAACAGCTTCACTGGCAGATACCTTCGCTTTGTAGCGGATTGCCAGCGACTTCTCTGCGCTGATAGACGGAAATGCACCATCCACAAGTGTCAGGCTGCCTGCGCCTTTTGTGCTGCAACCGTTGATAGACAACGCAATGCTGTTTTTAGATGCCGAGAAATCATCGTAGCTTCCAATCTCAAACGTGCCAGCCTGAACATCGACTTTCGTGACGCGAATTGCGCCGGTTTTGCCGGTGTTGGTAATCGCGGCATTGTTGGCACAGACCACATAGCCGTCAACGAGAGAAACCGGCAGCGCAGCGGGAACTGTACACGAAATTGGCGCGACGGTGTTGACCACGGTGAGCGTCACCGGCACACGGGCCTCGGTTGTTTCCGCTGCCGACGCACCCGTAGCCAGTGATAGGATCATTGTCAGTGCCAACAGTAAAGTGATAAGTTTCTTTTTGCTCATCACTGCACCTCCTTGGGGCACAAATACGCTGTGTGCAAAACGAGTTCGGTTCGCATGGAGCCGATCTGCTTGCCGTCGCGGAATGCTGTGATCGTGACCGTGCAATCTGTGTTGCCGAACTCCGGCGCTTCCAGCAGCGTCAATGTCGAAATGCTCTTGCCCGCAGCCAGCTCAAAAGCGTCGGCAATGAGCGCATTGTCTTTGTTGCGGCGAATTTCTACCTTATAGGTATCGTTCTTGCTGTTGTTTCTGAACTCGGCTTTCACGCTGCTTTCCCCGACAAGCGCGTAAAGATGAGCAGGAGCAGTAATATCAATCTGATTGTCTGCGACAATCGCGTTGAGCTGCTTTTGGGCTTCGCGCAATCCGGAAACGTCGTAAAAAATGACTTCCGTTTCCTTGTGCTGCTTCGCGCGCTCCGTAATGCGAACCTTGATCGTGTCAATGACCGCAAGGGTGGAATCTCTGTCATAAATGACTTTCACGGCATCGTCTACGCGGGCTACGACAACAGCGGGCATATTCGTCCCAGCGTTGCAGTACACGGCTTTTGTACCGCCGCCCCAGACGAGCAGACGACCCTTGACGGTCACGTTGTCGAGCGTGATTTTACCGTCTGCCGCACCGCAGCCGATGATGAGGTCGCCGTCCACGGTCATATTCTTGAACGTTACATCGTCGGTGCGAATCAGAACGCTGCCTTTAATGTCCTTGTCATAAGTGCCGATGATGTTGTAAAAAATCTGCGCGAACTCGGCTCGGGTGATATTGTCCAACGGAGCAAGGACTTTGCCGCGGCCGTGAATGTAGTCTGCACCGACCATTGCCCGGACATAGGGCAGCGCCCAGTTGGAAATCTCGCTGCGGTCAGAGAATGCGGACAGGTCCGTTTTCGCGTATGCGTCATAGTCCAGCTCCAGTGCGCGAGCAACGACCGTCATGGCTTCTTGCCGCGTGATAGGCGAATCTGGTGCCATTGCGGAAGAACTGCGCCCGTTATAAGTACCCATCTGGACGGCGAGAGCAACGTCCTTGTAGTACCACTTACTCTTGGAAACGTCTTTGTACTGTGAAATGTCCGCCGTTTTGTAGCAACCGAACGAGCGGTTGATGATTGCGGCCATCTCCGCGCGCGTCATGTCGCCGTTGGGGTCGATAATGGTGCTGGACTTGCCGTACAAAAGGCCATTATCCACGGCTGCGCTCACGGCTTCGGCATACCATGCGGTACGGTCATAGTCCTTGAAATCTGTTGCTTTGCGGGTAGTCGTGCCTGCCGCCGACGCGCTGACTGCCAGCGATAAGCACGATACTGCCGCAAGGAACAATGCGAGGATTCGTTTTTTCTTCACGTTGAATACCTCCTGTTAGATTTTAAGGGGAACGCTTGCGCGTTCCCCTGTGCGATAGGCGATTGAATTAGACCGCATCCCAAGCGATGATGAACAGGACGCTTGCGATTGCAGTGTTGGTGACCGCTTCGGAAACCGGAGTCACAATGGCGTCATAGGCAATGCCGATGCTGTTTGCAGAGGTGTCGCCCACACCGGACATGAAGCAGCCGTTAATCGCGTCGGTCAGAAGCGTCTGCTTGGAAGCGTTCTTGTCGTCGGTCAGCTTCTTTTCACCGTTGCCGAGGGAAATCTGGAAGCCGAACTTGTTGGCGTTGACCTTTTCGTGGGCGAGGGTGGCCTTGTCGCCGAACGCAGCCAGCGACCAGCCCTGTGCAGCTTCGATGGAGACGTTTGCAACCTTGACAGCGCCGAAGCTGTTGTTGACAATCTTGGCATCAGTTGCAGTGGAAACGGTGCCGTCGGTGCCGACAGCGATGGGCAGGACGGTCGGGACAGTGACGCTCATTTTGGTAGCTGCCGGGTCACCGCCGATGCTGCCGTCCGCGGTGCTGGACAGGGTGACGGAGGAAGTGCCTGTGCCGCCGGATGCGTCAACGGTGTTGGCAGCAGAAGCAGAAATAGCGAGGGACGCGAGCATGCAAATGGCGAGGACGAGGGAAATGATCTTCTTAGTGTTCTTCATAGTAAAATCTCCTTATAAATATTATAGTTTAAATTGGTTGTTGTGTTGTGAAATCAGTTTTTCACGGTGATGGTGATGATGGCCCCGGCTGTGCCGATGATTTCGCCACTGACTGGGTCGAGATTGTGGAACATGGCTGTGCATTCATAGCTGCCAGTCGGAAGCTCCACGTCAAGGGCAGCACGTTCGATCTTGCTGCCCACAGGGATCGCTTTGGACTGATAAATGACCTCCTGTG
>ERZ772889.1943-NODE-1943-length-17462-cov-3.269777_pt1 | contig 17462 bp, 17 predicted proteins | sample MGYA00512127_ERZ772889 | MGnify/ENA primary metagenome ERZ772889 (study PRJEB29015, sample SAMEA2737689) | human gut metagenome | biome: human gut; feature: human-associated habitat; material: faeces | place: China | collected 2012 ...
CTCACGGATGATTTTTGTAGCTTCCAGTCCGTCCAGATTCGGCATCTTGATATCCATCAAGATAAGATCCGGTTTCACTTCATCGAACATCGTGACAGCTTCCATTCCGTCATGCGCACGTATAAGCTGATGGTCTTTACCTAGAATAGCCTCCAATAAGTCGAAGTTACTGTCCGTATCTTCGGCAACCAAAATACAGGCATGCCGTGTATTTACAGAACTGTCAACATTCGAATCAGCAGTTTTTCCGGCAGATGCTATTCCAGCAATGTTCCCTTCACCATTCTCTTTCTTTGAAGAATCCACATTTGCAGGATTTGCAATCGTGTATGGTAAAGTAAATGTAAACGTCGTCCCCTTGCCAAATTCGGAGTTGACGGAAATCTTTCCACCGAGCCGTTCAACAATAGACTTACAGATAGATAACCCCAATCCTGTGCCCTGCGCATGATTGTTCAGCTTTGCAAAACGCTCGAACACACGCCCCACTTTCTCCGGTTCAATTCCTGTTCCGGTATCCGTTACGTGGAATACAATCTGATTGTCCACCAGTTTGTAACCATAACTGATACTTCCTTCCTTCGTAAACTTGACAGCATTTCCAATCAGATTTGAAATCACCTGGAATACTCGATTCTTGTCCGTTTCAATCATCAGACTTTCGTCCGAAGGCTCGTGAACGAGGCTCACGCCTACCGGCATACGGAAAATATGAGCGTCGTGCACTTCCCTGCATAAGTTGTGCAGGCTTGTAGGTCCTATGGTAAATTCGATAATTCCCGATTCAATTTTCGAAAGATCAAGAATCTCGTTGATAAGCTCCAGCAGGCGACCATTATTGGACTCAACGATACCATAATACGTCTTTCTTTCCTCCTCATCATTACTTTCGGCGATAAGTTGCGAGAAGCCGACAATGGCGTTCAAAGGAGTACGAATCTCGTGACTCATGTTGGCGAGGAAAGCCGATTTTAGCTTGTCGGACATTTCCGCTTTCTCTTTTGACGATTGAAGTTCACGTTTGATCATCTCCAGTTCCGTGATATCCCATTCGATGCTGACGATGATAGGAGAGGACAATTCATCCCCGTCCACCCGGATTTTCCGTTTGTCGAGGATAATCCGGTTACCGTTTTTATCCCTCCCTTCGGTCGTCCAATGCAATCCCTTTCCGGTGGTTGCCACTTGTATATCCTCCTGTCTCTTTTTATCGGCCACTATGGGCGGATAATAGTCAAAGTCATTCTTTCCGAACGACTCACCGACGCAGAGATCACGGTTGTACGACTCACGGTTACGGTAGAGATACCGGAAATCATTATTGATCTCCTTCACCACAATTCCCGCAGGCAGATTATTGATAGTAGTATCCATAATCAAGTTGAGCCGCTTGATTTGCGCCTCATACCGGATTCGTTCGGAAATATCATGTGCAAACGACCAGTAACTTTCTTCTCCGGAATCATTGGTCACATTATACATTGTGCCTTCGTATGCCAGAATATCCCTGTTGATTTTCGAAGGATGATGAGCGATAAAATTGCTGCTTCCGCCGTGCATGATGTCCTTACAACGTTCGTTCCACGCTTTCTGCGTAGGCATATCTGCGGCAATATCATAAATTTTCAGTTTACAGATATCCACATTCTCGCAAATCCCGTGATTGTGGAGAAAACGCCGGTTGGCAAAGATGATCGTACCGTCCTCTCTGGCGGCAAAGATACTCTCCTTGGCGTTGTTGATAGCGTGCGTCAGCGTATTGATATCGTTTCTGCGGCGCTGGATATCGGTGATATTCTGGATATATCCCTCGATCGTAAGGCTGTCGTCCGGGAGTTCCTCACGCAGATAAGCCTGGATACGCATATAATATATCTCTCCGTTCACCTGTACGCGGTAGCTGATACTGTCCGTATTGAACCTCTCCAGATTTCTAAGTTTCCAGTTGATAAACGTCTGCCAGTCTTCTTCAACGATATACTCCCTGTATTTCTCGAAAGAAATGCTTCGTACCGTTTCTTCACACAACACGCCGGTATGTCCCAGATAATGAAAAACGTTTTCATTCGTATTGTACACCCACTGACCGATTTGCGCCACTTTCTGGATCTCCCGCAGCGTTCGGTTCGTTTGTTCCAGTTGGCGTTTCACGTTGCTTCTTTGGGTGATGTCGCGATACTGGCAGAGCACCATGTCATCATAAGGATGCATGATGCATTTAAAATAATAAACATCTTCCTTTAGTACCAGTTTGAAGTTTTTACTGACACTCTTTTTCCCTTCAAGTACCGATTGGAAGACAGGAACAACCCTTTCCCGCGTATATTCGGGCAGGAGTTCAAATATGTTTTTTCCTAGAAGTATCTCATCCTGTAAGAACCATAGGTCACAATGAGGATCAATGTCTATGCAAACACCATTCTTGTCGACCAACAACATTGTATCGGCTGTCAGTTTCAATATCCTTTGCGCGTTATTTGTATCATGTAATGTTCTGTTCATGTCCATTCGATTAGATGATTAAGACTATTGCATCTTACAAAGATAACAAAAGATTTGATTATTTGTTTTTATTTTTCTGCCCGCTTCGCTTTTTCCCAAGTCCCGCTCCCTCTTTTCTTCTTCAGATAGCGGATTCCTCTCAAGACATTTATATTCATAAAGAGGAAGTAATAGGGGATAAACAGCAATTTATTCTTTATCTGTCTGGTAGACAGATAATATCCCCAGTATCCCAGTCCGTAGAAAAACACCTGTAACACGAGCAGGACGCCGTAGAACACAGGCGAGCCGCCCGTCAGTAAAATCGCAACATTCAGCGGGAGAAGTGCGAACAATAGAAAAGGCGTGACAGACCACCTCAACACCCGGTGCGACGTGTACTGAAAACTAAGTCCCCCGTAGCGGAAAGGGTTCAGCAATGGGCGAAGCCTACGGATTGACTGCAATCCTCCGGCAGCGATACGCACCTTCCGTTTTTCCTCCTCGCGCATATCGGCCGAACCGCTTTCAATGGCGTAAGCATTCGTACAATAAGCAATGATATACCCCTTCATCGTGATACGCAGTGAAAGGATGAAATCATCAAGCAACGTGTCCGGCTCCATTGTCTCAAACAATTCCCGCCGCACGGCAAACAGCTCTCCCGCAGCTCCCACCGCCGAATACAACCGTGCATCAAGCGCCTTCAACGTTGATTCATATTTCCAGTAAATACCTTCGCCACCGGCTGCCGCCCCGTCCTTCGCTTGCACGGCAATCCGTTTTTCACCTGCCACGCAGCCCACTTTCGGATTCCGGAAAGCAAGCACAATCTCCCGGATTGCCTCTCGGTTCACCATTGTGTTCGCATCCGTAAAGACCACCAACGGGGTGTCAACCAGTGTCATGCCGCGTGTCATGGCAGCCGTCTTGCCTTGCCGTAGCGGTTGGAAGTGCACCGTTGCCTTTCCTGCCCAGCGAGTTTGCAAACGCTCGTTCGTTCCGTCATCACTGCCGTCCGTCACCCAAACAATGCGCAACTTATCCGCCGGATAATCCAGTTCCAGGCTATTCTCCATTTTCTCGTCCACCACATCTTCCTCGTTGAAAGCAGTGATGAACAGTGTCACTTCCGGCAATTCATCGTTCGATGCAGGTAATGGATATTTCACCGGTTTCACGAAAAGCTCTTTCAGTTTGACGAGAATATAGAGCACGATTCCGTAGCCCAGATACGTGTAGAACACGACGAACAGGGCAAACCAGAAAATAACTTCGAGACAAAGAGTAAGACTTCCGTTCATAACTATATTATTATTTGTTTTTCGTATCGTTTATATTCGCCTTTTGCCAACCGTTTATTTGATTCGTTTTTTCAGTTCCTCCTTCTTTTCCGGGGTTTTACTAATTCACTTTACCACTTAAAATTAGAAGAAGAGCCATAGAGACAGTATATTACTTATTTTCTTCTTTAAGCCTCATATATTCTTCCAAACTGATTGGAGTATGTCCATGAATCTTATATTTAACCTTGTTTTTTATGATATAAAAGAAAGCATTCCATATCTTTTGTATCTCTTTTATTGCACTTCTGCGTGGATACATCTGTTCTACCATTTGTCGGCTCCACGGTTGGGTGAAGAAAGCAGTATACTTCTCATTGGTCGGGTTAATAATAAATTCTATATCATCTTTCCATTCACACCGGTTCAGCATCAAGTCTCCTTCGGTGAGCCATAACAATTTATAGGTCAGCGATTGATAAGGAAGATAATTGAGAAATAATTCACCATAATTATTTTCATAGTTTCTCGACTTCTCAAAAAGAATCAGTTTGTTGTCCAGGTGGAGAATAATCCATTTATGTGATTTCTTGGGGAAAAGAAATTCTCCCAGCAGACTGGGCGTTTCCATATACCCCCTTTTGGCAACTCTGCATTGTTCGCGGATAAACTCGGCAGGATTTTCCGCGTGCTCAAGTACCTGGTTACAAATAACATAATCAAATTCTTTATCTTTAAAGGGGAGAGCTTCTCCATTCGCATTAATAAACTGCTGATGTGGATAAATCTTCAGATTCCCGCATCTATGGTAGTTAGAGTCTACAAATAAGTCCACAAGCACGTTTGAACGAAACGTAGGGCTGTGTCCCGGCCCCACTTCCAACACCTTGTCTTTCTTGCCTATTTTCAGGTTATCTCTATCGTAAGGAGTACGCGTTATCATAATAGCATTTGTTTTATTTGTTTTTTATCAGATTATTATCTTCGTCTTTATATTCATTTTTCCTGGTAAACATACTGCCTGCTCCTTTGAACGCTTTGACTAGTCTCGTTTTGAAACTATTAAAGAGCGAACCGTCGTTATTTAGAGTGCCATATCCTGTCATGACCCTGGCTTTTCCGGAATGGATAAAGACCAATTTTCCATAAGGCTTCATTGCCAAAGCCAGTGACCCGTCCTCGCCCCGGATAATATCTGTCCGGAAACCGAATTTTCTGCCCAGCTCGGTGTTAAACCCGAATGTCATTCCCCGTACACAAAGTTCCGGACGCTGTATCGACTGAATACGCAAATGAAGATCCCTCAATGCTTCGTACCACCACAGTCCCGTGGCGGAATGACGTTCATCGGGAATAAAACTCCACAGGCTGAACGTGCAAGCCACTCCCGGCTTCATCAGTTGCTTTACGTGCGTCTTTATATAACGGGAAGGATATATCGTATCAGTATCGATGCAGATATGATACTTTCCTTTAGCCTGATTAAGTCCGCATTGGCGGGCGTGTCCGGGGCCCTTCTTGGTTTCATTGAAATAAGTCACTCCCAGCTGTTGCATCACCGCTTCCGTGCGGTCTGTGGAGTTGTTGTTGACCGCTAAGATTTCTATCGGGAAATCACATTCATTGTCGCAAAGCGACCACAAACAACTCAACAAACGCGTTTCCTCGTTATGGCAAATGAGAACAACCGAAGCCAGCGGTTGCTTGTTTTCGGATAACTTCCGCAACTTTTTCTTCACAAAACCGACCACCTCCGGCGGTGCCGAAGCAAATGGCTGCTCGTAAACCTGCAAATATTTCGAATACCATTTCATAATCAATTCTTTAAAGTGAGGCTTTCAAACAACTGTTTCCATTGTTCGGCAATCTGCTCTATCTTGAAACGTTCCACGTCAATTCGGGCTTGTTGTCCCATTTTCCGGCGTATTTCGTCATTCTCTATCAAGTAACATATCTTTTCTGCCAGCATTTCTATATTTCCGTTTTCTACCAGCAAGCCATTCTTACCGTCGTCAATAATGTCGCGTGGCCCGCACGGGCAAGTGAAAGAAACAGGGGGAACACCGCACGACATCGCTTCGGTAATGACCATTCCGAATCCCTCATAGCGCGAGGAAAGCACAAAGATAGAACTCCGGCAATAGTTCCGGATAATGTCGGGTGTTTGCTCCTCAAGATAAAGCGTATCCAAGTGATATTTGTCTTTTAGGGCAAGAAAATCGCTCCTGTCTCCTCCGCCATATATTCTTAAATTCCAATCAGGATGCTTTTGGGCTACGATTCTCCATGTTTCTATTAATAAGTCGAATCCTTTTTGGTACGCATATCTCCCTACTGCAATAACCTCCTTAGCCGTGCAGTCCGACGTTTGCTCCGGATAGAAAGGCAGCGGGTTGTAGATGACGGTGGTATTATCCAGATAAGATGAGAAATTCTTCCGGTCCTCTTCCGTCAGGATAATAAACTTAGACAATTGTTTTACTTGCCGATCCAACTGCTTCATCCAAAGTCTGGAAAGTCTGCTTTTTATGAATCCGGTATTTTTGGCTTCTGCAAGATCTCTGAAATTCGACTTGTTGACATGGATTTCTCCTATTTTCACGCTGCCGTCGTGGATAGAGTTTATAAAGTTAATTTCCCTTCTGAGCATGGATACGGTGATGTCCGGCCGTATTTCAAACAAACACTTCGTGAGGCGTTTTTTGTATAAACGCTGTTTGAAGGCATAGATGAATAACTTCTTGTACAGAGGTTTGTTCCATAGCTCGTTGAAATTAATATCCAGATGAATCAAATGTACTTTAGGCGATAAGGCGTAAAAAGGTTCCAGCCCTTTGCCGTCTGTCAGGATGATGTATATGTCATATCCTAGTTTCTCGGCAAAATAGTTGGCTTTTATGGTAAGTACCCGTTCCATTCCCCCCGGTATATAAAGCGAAGGAAGGCAATAGACTATTTTAATTTTTTTATTCATCAACCATTGTTTGTTATTTATTGGGGAATACTATTCTAGTGATCCGAATCCGGCTTCTTTGATAACTTTCTGCATTTGCGCCTTCCATGATAGCGGATAGACGGATTCTCTGATCTCAAGCGGCGTCATGGTCAGCGCACGTTGAAATTCGACCAGTCCCATGATGTCAACCGGTGATTCGTCTGCGGGAGCTTTCCATACATACGGTGCGGAGTCGAAATCATCATCATTTTCCGAATAGGTGAACGCTAATCCACGTGCGGCATATTCGCGGTTTTTCAGCGTTTTAATATGAGCTATGCCACTCCGGTGACGCCCTAAACTGCCAATGGCAAAATCTGCTTTTTCAAATTGTGCGTCCAGTTCTTCGCTGTGGAGAGGTCCGTGCAGAATCACGTAAGGCTCCAGATGATTGTCGCGGATGACGGGCAGGATTTCTCCCTGTTCGCGTTCGCCGGTCAGAGGTCCTACGATGTGAAAATAGACTTTGTAATCCGGATTTGTCCGGTAGTATTCGGCCAGTCCGTTAACCAGTCGGTCGAACCCATGCCAGTAGTGCACTTCTGCCACGCCGATTAAGTGCAGTTCATGTGAAGTGTTGTTCCGGTTCTGCTTCAGCGGGATAGCGTCAAAGTCTATTCCGTTGGAGATGCGTATCGTTTTCCCTCCGAAGATCCTGCCGGCATTAGAGAAAGTGACGATACCGTCCAGGATCTTGGCCAACGAATGGCGGAAGCAACGGTCGACGGCCAGACTGAGTTTCATAGACCGGGTGATGTATTCCTGGTCATACGGGTAGGTCGGTATTTCCATGACAACCTTTGCGCCGATACTTTTCAGATGTTTCACCAGCCGCAGCGTGAAAGGGTTGGCGTTGTGGGCCGACCGGATGTAGACAAATTCTATTTTTTCGCGGCGTGCATATTTGATAATGGGGGCGTAGTAGATGCGTTTCCACACTTTCGCTGTGGTTCCTGTCCCGAAATCGGCAATGACTTCGTTGTCTATCATCAAACGGCGTTCGCAATGAGGGGTGATGTCATAATAACACAAGCGAGCATCCACTCCACATTCTTTGAGAGCTTTTACCTGATAATGTATTTTCTTACTAATTCCATTTGCTTTATCGAAGCCATGGAAGATAAGGAACAAGGCTTTCATTCGTTTTTAAAGTCTCTGTATATTGTTTATTCTGTCTTTTTATTTCCCTTTTCTCGTCATGCCGCGCACTTTTCCGATGATGTCAAATTCGTGCGTAGCCTGTATATATCCTCCAAAGATAATAAAACTAATAATACCTTTAGCAATAATTGTCACAAAAATATTCATTCCCTCCATTGCGTACTGCACGGGAATGAGGGCCAACACCATTAATCCGCTTACAGCAAGCGGAGAAATAAGCTGACGTACGAACGGCCGGAGGTTCCGCCGGAAAGTCACCCGGTACATCTGCCAATAACATTGCACGAAGTTGATAGTGAACGTCGTTACGATACAACCCGCTATTGCTGTAAGTGTGCCGAAGTAGAAAATTCCGAGCACTATTCCCGCCACATTGAGAGTAGACGAGAACAGGCCGCAGATGAAAAGGCTCCGTGTGTCACCTGCTGCCTGAAAGATAGAACCCGATGAGGACAATATGATCTGAATTCCTACCGAAAGCGCCAGTATCCGGAATACAGCTACGGAGGGTAACCACTGATTACCGAAAATAATGAGTGTCACTTCTTCCGCAGTGAAAAAGAGCAACACGCTGAGCGGCAGTCCGATGAAGGCGAGGAAGCGGATGATCCGTTCGTAGGACGTTGCCAGTTTCATCTTGTCATCCTGAAAATCACTGAAGATAGGGTGCATCACCGGAGTGACCACTTGTGTGATATTCTGCAAGGGAAGCATCATGAGGCGGTAGGATTTCTCGTAATATCCGAGGTCGGACATTCCCATATGTTTGCCGATCAGCAGTTTGTCTAAATTCCTGCTGAAATAACAGATGACATTGAATAGAAACTGGTAGACGGAATAAGAGAAGATCTTCCGAATGGATGATAGCCCTAACGTCATGCGTAGATGTTGGGGATAGCGGTGGAATGAGATAATATAAATCAATATGCTCGACACGATCGGGGTGATGAGTAAAGCATACAGTCCCGCTCCGCTCAATGCGGCAATGACAGCTCCGGTGCCGGCGGTGATTTGAATGACAAAGCTGCGGATAGCAATGAATTTGAACTCCTTGTTTTTGTAAAACAAGGCTCCCGGCACGATATTGACCGATGCAAAGAACAGGTTGATAGATAACAACTGGCAAAGAGTGCGTAATATAGGGCTGTCGTAATAGGCGGAAATGGGCCATGAGGCTATAAAGAAGAGCAGGGCGACCGCTATGCCTGTCCAAAACGTGAACGAGTAGATGTTGGTCAGGTCGTCTTGGGTGAGAGCCTTGTTCTGTATAATGGCGGGAGACAGTCCCATATCTGTGAAAATGGCGAAAAAAGAAATGATGACCGTAGCAATGGCCACTATTCCGAAATCATCCGGCGAAAGCAGTCGTGCCAGAATACCGGCCACAACCAGTGAAATAATGATTCCGCTGTATTTGGCTATGGCTGTATAGAATACTCCCGAAAAAAGTTGCTGTTTAATATTGTTCGTCACTTTGTTTTTTCTTTAATTAGGTACTCCAGATAACTTTCCCACTGTTTGATAATGGCGGGCAGTTTTATTGATTCGGCTATCTCTAATGATACTTTTCCCATTTGGATTAACCGTTCCGAGGGAAGTTCCGTTATTTTAGTCATGGCTTCCGCCAGTTCTTCTATGTTTCCGTTTGAAAACATGAAGTGGTTGTCTTTCTCCTTGAGGAGTTCTTTTACAAAGGGAAGGTCGGAGGCTATGACAGGGAGGCTGTGGCTCATGGCTTCTGCCAGGACGAGCCCGAATCCTTCCCACCGTGAACTCAGTATATATACGCTTGCCGAGGCGTAATGTTTTTGTATTTGTCGGGTGAAGGGAGAAATTGTTACCCTGTTTTCCAGCTTGTGACGGGCTATTTGTTTCAGTAATGCAGGTTTCTCAGGGCCTTCACCGACAATTTCCAGTGTCCATTCCTTGTTGTCACGTGCAAAGATAGCAAACGCTTCAATAAGGATGTCAAAACCTTTTGTCAGATGTGACATCCTTCCTACCGAGAGGAAACGTTTGTATGCCGGACTTCCTTCTCCCTCCGGTGTCAACGAAAGGGGGTTGTATATGGCGATAGGAAAGAGGTTCAGCTCTCGTTCGTACAGTCCGCGGTCGTAATTGGTGAGCACGATGATTCCGTCCAGTTTCGTCATTTCATGTCGGAACTGATTTTTCTGCTCATATAGATAGAACCCCGGAGTGTTAAAGAAAGCGTTAAAAGAGGTGTGCATCCAGCCTACTACCCGGCGGGCTTTCAGCCGGTGGCGGATACTGGCCAGTTGGAGTGACAGAAAAGCGTGCACTCCAACGATTATGTCGTAGTTCTCGTTGTTTAATTCACCGATGAGAACTTTCCGTTGTGTGTGTGGGAATGAGCTATATCCATACCATTGTGAGGTGATAGGGATTTGTGGTATGATTCTTTTTTTGTATAAATAACTGTATGTTTTGCAGGGCAAATATTCCCATTTTCCGATAGGGGGGAGGCTGATGTGGCGGAAACGAATATTCCTTTGTCCCAGTTCATACATATTGAGATCTTCTTGTTCCGGTTTGTCCAGGGTCAGTATCGTCACTTCGTGTTTGGCAGAGATTGCTCCGGCTATCACTGCCAAAATACGCTGTACTCCTCCAACACTGAATATAGAGTCACAATAGAAGCATATCTTTATCATTTGGATTTTTTTATTCTTTACTGTTAATAGTGGGCTCAACTCTTTGTCTCAATTAGTTGAATTGATGCCTGTCTGCCAATTCTTCGTAGAGTTCGGCGTATTGTTTCCCAACTTTGTTTATACTCATGTTTCTTATCGCATACGCGTAGTTCGCTTCCCCTTTTCCCCGGGCAGACAGATGTCGTGCCTCTTTCAGTGCTCGGATTATGTCCTGTTTTTTATCGGAACGGAAAACCGGATTACCCGTATTTCTCAATAATTCGCCGATATTCCCGGAATCCGGCCCGATAACGACTTTATGAAAGAGGAAGGCAAGCGGGATATTGACTGAGTTGAGTTGTCCTTTTCGTTGAATGAATATGACATTTGAAGCGGCCATGTAGTAAGGCAGGTCGCAATTGTCGATTAGTTCGTCATTGGCACCGGCGCGTAGCTTCATCACGCGGTTGAGCAAGGACATGAGCAGGTAGTATCCGGTTTTTGAGGCCCACCGCTTGAGGAAATTTCCGCCGTAATGGTTGTGCCGTGAGAAAGGGTAGAGGCGGGGGGCTAACAGTAACTTTTGTTTTTCGTTCCACGAACGGAAGGCTCCCAACACCATACGTATCTCTTCGCAGTTTCGGAATTCCCCGAAAGCAGTGACGATAAATGCTTCTTGTGGAAGTTGCAGGTATTGCCGTGCACGCTCTACGCTGATGTCCTCTTGGTAAGTATACTGATAGATGTGATGCAGGATGACGGCATTCCGGCTGTCGGGATGTTTGCCGACGAACTCCTCCAGACTGAAACGCCCCATGTGCACCACAACGTCACTTTGCGATTCGATGATGTCGTATGCCCGGCCGATAACTTCGTTGGCGTAATGGGGACGCACATTGTGGCGGGTATAGACAAAATGTGTCCCTCGCGAACGGAAGAACGCGATTCGTTCTTCCAGCCGGCGGACGATGCCGGGGTCGTCGCACATCCGGCCCACCACTTCTTCGGGCCATTGGAAATGGATGATGTCATAGGTCTTGTCCGACTCCCAGAATTCCTTTGTGGAACATCGCACGTCAACACCTGTCATTCGGATAGCATCACACAATACAGGTACGAACAGATTGCCCGCATCTCCGTTTTCTCTAAAGACGATGAGCGCTGTTATCGACGAACCGCTTGTATCTTCACTGTCATTCATGTTTTTCTCTTTTGATATTGATTCGCTTTGCTGTGCTACAAAGGTATGAAAAGATATGATAACTCTCTCTTTTTTCATGCCAAAATTGCTATGAAGCGGACAATAAAAAAATGCTGAACGGTTCTGTTTCTTCTATCAGCTTGATAATTTCTTTCGTAAGAGGGATTTTTTTCTCTTTTATATATTGTCCAAAGAAGACACAGACTTGTGTGTATTTGAGGGCACTGATGATACAGGGATTCGGTTGGAACCAACGGTGGAAAGTAGATGTGTCGATATTAAGATGTACACATAAGTCCATGACGGTCAAATGGCACGTCTCAAGTAATTTCTTTATTAACAAAATTTTTTTGTTATAAATCTGATTTACTATTTTGTTCTCTTCTTGCTCCGTTAGCGTGTAGTTACGTTTTTGTTTCATTGTCTGTATAAATAATTAGAATTAATGGTGCAAAGTTCTGATAAAAAAAGATATGTTGTGTTGCGTTTATGCGACATACGGAATAAAAAAAAATATTCACCTTTGCCTCCGTTTCTGTTAGAAGCTGAAATATAGGTAAATAACTACGATAATGAAGAAAGATCAGTATTTTAATTTGGAGGTAAATTTGTTGAATGACGACAATATTGCCGGTATGATGTTGGAGTTGGGAGCGGCAAACGCTCTCGGAGTTTATGTGATGTTGCTGTTGCATTTGCGCACGAAGGACAATTACGAAGCGTCATGCAGACCGCTGCCGTTGAAGGCCTTGGCCAAACGCTATGATGTGGATGTGGATTTGATAGGGAGGATACTCCGAGAGTTCGATCTTTTTGAGGTGGATGAGGAACGCCAAATGTTTCGCGCTCCTTATCTGGACAGGGTGATGAAAACATTGGAGGAAAAATGGCGGATAAATGCCGAAAACGGCAAAAAAGGCGGTCGTCCGAGAAAGACTAAAAAACGCGCTGAAACGCCCGCCGGCAAAGGCGGAAAACCGAATGAAACCCAAGAGAAGAGAGGAGAAGAGAACAAGAGTATTGTTCCTGTTGTGAACAACAGCAGCAATACAGCGGGCGAGGTGCCGGGAGATGCTGCTGTTGCTGCTGCTACGAGTGGGAAGGTGGCTGCTGAGGGTAAGAAAGTGGCTGCTGAGAGGTGCAAGGCATCTGTTGAAGGTCGAAAAGCGGTTGCTGCGAGTAAAAAGGCTGTTGGCGGGATGAAGATTGTTTCGGTGGACGAAGCCGGAGAGATTCCGTTGCAGCGAGTACTTCCGTGGGAGAAGTTGGTGGATCAGCTTGCCGCTTCCCGGTCGTACATGGAGTTGGCAGGTCAGCACTCGGGACTGGGGAAGCTGTTTCTCGAGCATCAGCAGCAGGTTATCGAACTTTTCAAACAGCATATTCTGCTCTACGGAAAAGGAGGTGAATTGCTGTTTCTTGAGGATGTCCGACGTTATTTTTCCAACTATGTCGCACCGGGGTCTACTACCTGCCGGATGTTGCGTGAAACGTTATTGTCGGTACTTCAGAAGGCGGGAAGCACAGCCGACAATCGTTTTGAAACTCTTTCAAACGGTCGGAGGATGTACCTGGGACACCTTATCCCGGACGATGCACCGCTGCGTCCGGATGCAGCCGCAGTGTGGGACGATGTGCGGAAGAAGTGGGGACATTAACCCTGGCTGTCAACGGACGTGAGGAGGGGGATCACACCTGTTTAACTCACGCTTTGCACTGGCTTTGCCCACGTTGCACATTGGCTTTGCCTACGCTTCGCGATAGCTTCGCCCACGCTTCGTGATAGCTCCGCGATAGTCCTCCGCTCACACTTTGCATCGTCCTCCGTCCCTACCTCTTTTGGATGCTTGCCTCCTAGTCGATAGTATTCCCATTCCCCTCCTTCGGGGGAAGGAGGGGTGGCTGAAAGCCGGGGTGGTAGGTGGATACACAATGCTGATAATAACCGACTTATGCATTCACCTACCACCTCCCCCTACGGGTACTCCTCCTTCCCGAAGGAGGAGAGTTGCAGATACTATCGACTATAAACTGTCTGGCTATTATTTTCCTAATTAACTTTGTTTCCAAATCTGATGAAGAGCTTTCAGTCTCTTTTATTTCCTATTTAATCTCTTTTATTCCCTCTCCAGTCTCTTTTAATCTCCTTTATTCTTTCTTAATCCGGTGTAATCAGGTGTAACCCGGTGCAATCCGGCAAGTCGCCGGTGTCTTGCCGTATCTTTGTTTCACCACCAGAAAGGGAGAATGTCCTTCCTTTCGGAGAAAACAAAATTTTAAATTATGGCAACAGTAACTGTGGTGCGCTACAAGCGCAGAAAACGAATTGGAGATGAGAAGTCGCCAATGGTGTATGCTCTCAAACTCAAGTCCGGAGAGGCGAAAATCTATTCAATCGAGACGCTGGCGCGTGAAATCGAGTCAATCGGGTCGCTTTCGGTGGAAGACGTGTCGCACGTCATGAAATCTTTCGTCCGTGCGATGAAGAAGGTCTTGGTGGCAGGCGATAAGGTGAAAGTGGACGGGCTGGGGATTTTTTACACCACGCTGACCTGTCCCGGTGTGGAGCAGGAGAAGGACTGCACGGTGAAGAATATTTCTCGTGTCAATCTCCGTTTCAAGGTTGACAATTCGCTGCGCCTTGCCAACGACAGCACGGCGACTACGCGTGGAGGGGAGAATAATGTGTCGTTCGAGTTGTATACCGAGAAGAAGGCCGCTTCCGAAGGAGAAGGAGGTGGCTCCGGTTCCGAGGAGCCCGGCAAGGGAGAGGGCGGTTCCGGTGGAGGGGTGACTCCGGATCCGTCTATCTAGTTGATAACTAATTTATAAAAAATGAGAAGCGATGATTGACAAAATCTTAGATGTTGTATTGGAAATCCTGTTTTTCTTTCGCAGAAAGAGAAAAGGTAGAAGAATGAAAGGACAGGTTGATGAGGAAGATTGACCTGATTGTGATCCACTGTTCCGCCACCAGAGCGGACAGGGATTTCACGGAAGAAGATTTGGAGGTGTGCCACCGCCGCCGTGGTTTCAACGGTGTGGGGTATCATTTCTACATCCGTAAGAACGGGAGCATCAAGACGACGCGGGAGATTGAACGGATAGGTGCGCACGCCAAGGGACACATACTATTTAACCCTATTTATGTATCTTGTTACTATAATCAATAAAAAAGCCGATTACCATTTCTGATAATCGGCTATGAAATATGCACTTTTAAACTTTGGTTACATAACCTATGGTTTTAAGTGATTAAACTTTTATTTACCTAACTCTTTATTTATTGCATCCTTCAAAAAGCTTTTTACATTTTCCTCTCCAGTTATCCCTTCAATTCTTTGTATGGTAGTTTCTGAAATTTTGGACAATGCTTCACAAACAGGCTTGTAACCCATTTCGCTTGATAAGTCTATGACGACATTAATAGCATAGTTCTTAGCAACAAATTTATCTGTAAAATTAGACATAGCATCCAAAAAAGTTCTAGCTCTTTCAAAGTTATACTCTATATTTACAGTTTCACCTTTCATTAGCTTACTTAATTTTTTTGAGGTAAACTTGTGCTTATCCCAACATAAAATAAGACTAATTGTACTAATCGGAAATCCTCTTAAAGATAAGGAGTTTGCAAATTGCAAAAGTTCATTCTCTGGCTTAGCCAGAGTAGCACCAGCAATATAATCCTCACCTTTCCACTTTTCTACTTCGACATTAGCTTCTGCTAACAACTCTTTTGTTGAAGCTTTAGCATAGCTTTCAAAAAGATATATTTCTTCATCAGAAACACTTTTCTCTATTGCTGCTGAATATCTATGTTGCCCGTCAACAATAACAATATATTTGTCAGCTTCTTCACTAGGAATAGGCTTTCCGTCACTTGTCATTAATGAGCAACCGTCTTTAACAGCTTTTGTGCCTTTGACATACATCAATGGTACAAGAATACCATATTTATCAATAGATGCAGTCTTAGACTTTACATTTTTATTAGACACTTGTCTGTTTCCTTGAATGAAACAAACGTTAATACTAGCATTCTTAATATCTTTTAATGTAGATATATTCATGAAAATATTGTTTTTAATAAAAAATAGACGTTGTGTCTCTGTCTTAAAAAGGTTACAGGTCACGAGTTACCCCAATGGATAACATTTAAAGTGCTTTTGACACAATAAAGCGTTGCTGCTAGTGACCTTTTTAAGTTAAGCATTTCAAAGAGCGCATATTTCGGGGTGCAAAATTACATATTATTTACAATATAACAAGACTAAGGATAAAAAAACAGCAAATGAATTTCTTCAAATGCTGTTTTACTCAATATTTACTAATAATTCATTTGTTTATTATTATATCATACCAATCTTTTAGTCTTATTGGTTCATTTAAAATAGCTTACTCAACTCCTCCAAAGTACAAGGAGTGCCTTTTCGTATTTATCATTTTTCATAATGCATAAAATAAGGATATTCTTGCATTAATAATATAATTAACATAGGTTCTTCCCATTCAATATCTAAAATTCCTTCTTGATACCATTTCCATACATCTTTACCCGATTTATCATTTTTCCAAACTTCCATATTGAATTTGAATTCTGGAATAACTCCCTCTAATACGAGTTCTTTATATAGTATATTCATTGCCTCCATATTTCGGTTATAGGAGTATTGCCTTAATATTCTATATAGTATTTTATAATTAATGTTTTCTTTCATTTATCATTCTCCTTATTGTTTAAAGTCCCCACTCCAATAGGTAAAATAGTCTTGTATATATCTTTATTATTCCAATCTGGTGGTTGTAATTTACTAGTATCGCCTTTTTATAAATCTTAGAAAATAATCATATCTTTGCATAGATAATCATAAACATAGCCCCTCGCAAACATTATGAGATAATTAATAGTCCACGAGATTAATTAGTTATTCACGGTTCTAGCGGGAACTGGACTACTTTTATTTCTACAAAGTTACTAATTTTTAATAAGTTAACCCAATGATATGTGTTAAAATTAGTTACCACGCTTAATTGTTTAATATCTTTGTAAGCTCTTTTAAATTATGTTCTAAAACCTTCCTATTGGCAATAACCCCAACCTCATTAACTATTATTGCATCTAACTCCGTATTATCTGGATTATCTGCTAAATACTTGTACTCTTCTATCATGTCCCAATTTAAATGTGGGACAGTTAATATAAACGAGACTTCTTTATTTATCCCAAGTGAGCAAGCTGCATCATAGGGATGCTTTGATGTTATATATATCCATTTGTTCATATTTATTCATTTCTTATATTCTTGGAAAGTCATCTATTATTGGTCCCCCCATCTTCTTCTGGAATCTCCTGAGACCATTCTTGTAATATTTCTCCATTGATAATTTTGATGCCTTCTATATGAAAATTATCTTTGTCATAACTATAATTTTCTACTTTATGAAGCAGATTAAAGAACTCATCCGATTTAGAGATGTCTCTATGTTTTATAAAAAAGTAGTGTGGAAGAGGTATAGTAACTTCGCACCATTTATCTATATTTTCTCTGAAAGAAGCTATAGATTTCGGGCACTTATTATCACAGTACTCTAATAACCAACTTGCCAATATAAGTAAGTCTTCTTTATTTATACTTGGATTCTTTTTTAAGATTATGTCAATTTCATTCATAGCCATGTACCATAGT
>ERZ772889.1949-NODE-1949-length-17406-cov-10.423088_pt1 | contig 17406 bp, 17 predicted proteins | sample MGYA00512127_ERZ772889 | MGnify/ENA primary metagenome ERZ772889 (study PRJEB29015, sample SAMEA2737689) | human gut metagenome | biome: human gut; feature: human-associated habitat; material: faeces | place: China | collected 2012 ...
TTCCGTCCCGTCGGAATCTTGTTGGGGAGTGCCTTCCCTGCGAAGATAGGCGGTATACAACAGCGTCGGGTACGCCCCAAAACAGGGCGCACCCGACTACAACTCCGGTTGAAAATCCAATATCTACAATCGCCAGAATGTGTACAGGCGGGCAGGCACAAGCTGTGCTTTCCCACCTTGTCTGCCAAAAAGCGCGGCGGGCGGCGGCCGTCAATGGCGCGAAGCGTTCATCTTGACCATTGACGGCCGTCGGCTGCTGCGCTACTGCACTTGCCGCTCCGCAAGCCACAGAATAGGGGATATCCTGTTTCTTCCGCGGGAAGGGATTCCCCCCCAGCAGCGCCATGAACTGCGCCGCCATCTCACTCTGCCAAAGCTCCGCTGCGTCAATCAGATGATACTGCACCTCGCCCACGCATGCGCTTTGGAACACACAGCGCACCAGCTTCTCGCCTCCCGACAGCTTGTCCAAAGGATCCGTGGAGTGCTCGTTCTGCCCTCTTAGGGGCAGCAGGTGTCCAGCAGCCACCCCGCAGCACGAAGAGAGCGCAGGTCAGACAGCGTATGAAAACACCCCCATCATACCACGCCGAGATACTTCTTCAAGTTCTTATCCACCCACGGCGTATTCTGCGCGGTGGCGTCGAAGCCGGTCAGGAACATATTGACCACAATGAGGATGGCCACCTCTCGTTTTTTCACCTGCATGGACAGATCTTTATAGTAATTTTGAAACTTGTCCGCCGAGGTATCATAATTCGTATCTGTCCTTCTCCTTCTTCATTCCTTAAGGAAGCCCTCCCTTCGCGGGGAGAAAGATGCCTTTTTCAATAATTGTGACAGCGGCGATGCTTGCTCATGACTCCACTACAGCCTTCTACATGTATTGACTTCATCTCTCCTTCTATCCAGTGACTGCTGTCCGCTTCTCTCGGGCCTTCTGAATAAAATAAATCAGAAGGATAATGCCGATTCCTGCAATATCCGTCAGAGTCCCCGGATCGATCAGCATCAGTCCTCCGACAATTAGCAACACTCTCTCCCATATCTGGCAAGAAGTCTTGAAAAAGCCGGTGGAACCAGATGCAAGCCCAATCATTCCAATAAGTGCGGTTACAATTGCCTTGATAGCCATCATCAAGAAGAGTGGAGCGGAAAGATTATCCACATTGACCAGCACAAGAATCGGGTTGAGAACGAACATATAAGGAACAATGTATGCTGCAATGCCAAGCCTCGTTGCAGTAAATCCTGTTTTCATGGGGCTGGATCCCGCAATACCAGCTCCGGCAAACGCCGCCAAAGCAACCGGCGGCGTAATGTCTGCCACAATGCCAAAATAAAAAACAAACATATGCGCAGCAATCTTTGGCACGCCAAGCGCAATCAGGGCAGGAGCAGAGATGGTCGCTTGGATAATATAGTTCGCCGTAGTCGGAACTCCCATTCCCAACACCAGCGAACACAACATGGTGAATACCATCGTCAGTATCAGGCTGTTTCCAGCTAGAGATACGAGTCCGTTGGCCATTTTCAGTCCTAACCCTGTCAGCGTTACAGATCCAACGATAATGCCGGCGCAGCCACAGGTGACAGCTACAGAGATGGCGCTGCGAGCGCTCTCCTCAAGCCCCTTGATGAACATACGCAAGAACTGCATCACATCAAATCGTTTTTCTTCACGGGTAATGTTGACCACCCAGATAAGAAGACATGAGAGTATCCCCCACATGGCAGCCTTCATCGCCGTGCTACCTCCCACCAAAAGAACAATAATCACAATGACAGGGAAGATCATATACCAGCCGTCCTTCAAAAGTTGCTTAACGACAGGACGCTGTTCCTTGGGGAGTCCGAGCAGCCCTCGTTTCAGGGCTTCAAAATGCACATTGGTAAAAATCCCTGTAAAGTAAAGCAACGCAGGAATACAGGCCGCCAGAGCGATTGTGCCATAGGAGCAGCCGATGTATTCTGTCATGATGAATGCAGCGGCCCCCATAACGGGGGGCATGATCTGTCCTCCTGTCGAGGCCGCCGCTTCCACCGCTCCAGCAAAATAGGGCGGATATCCAGTCTTTTTCATCAGTGGAATCGTAACAGAGCCGGTGGAAACCACATTGGCCACCGAAGAACCGCTTATCGTTCCCTGCAGCGCACTGGCAACAACAGCCGCCTTGGCAGGCCCACCCACAGCTCCTCCGCAGGCAGCCGTTGCAAGACCGGTCATCCAGTCTCCGACGCCGCTTGCCTTGAGAAATGTGGCGAACACCAGAAACAAGAAAATAAAAGTGGATGACACATAAATCGGCGCTCCCAGAATGCCTTCTGTACTCAACCATTCTGTGCAAACCACGCGCCTGAAAGAGAACCTTGCATGAAAGAGGAAAAGTCCGCGTGGGATCAGATGCCCAAAGAAAGCATAGAGCAAAAACGCGGACCCGATGCTGACAACCACCGTACCAGCAACGCGGCGCGCAGCCTCCAGCAAGAGCAGGATAGCCATGCAGCTTACGACTATGTCCATTTGGTTGTATGATCCCGCACGAAGGAGCAGTTCGTCATACATAACAACATGGTATGCGCCGACAAATACGCATGCCAAAGCCAAAAGGTAGTCATAGAACGGGACATGTCCTGTAATTTTAGTAGACTTTCCCTTGATCGGATAGAGCAGATAGACAAGGGTCATCGCGGCCGCAATATGAGGCGCGCGCTGCAGAGTAGAGGGAAATGTTCCAAAGAGGCCCGTATAGAGCTGCACAATAGACCACAGAACACAGATGCCGAAAACGAGCTTTGAGGGGAATCCTGTTAGGCGGCGATACGCAGATTCCTTATCGTATTTCGCCATCAGCTCGTCTGCGTCGACCTGTACCGGCTCAATCGGAGGGATGCGATTTTCTTCATTTGTCATTGGTATAGACCTCCTGTTTCAGTTCAGTGTGATGGAGCCTGATTATTGCTTGAGGGGCAAGCCCTGCACAGGGCCCGCCCCCCTTTGCCCGCACAATTGCGTTCAGTTCCTGTTACAGCGTTACCCATTATCTGGCACAGAAATGCCCTTTTCGGTGAAGTAACGTGCTGCGCCGGGATGGATGGGAGTCGTGATTCCCTCCAAACATCCTTCCAACTGGACTTCCTTTCCGGTTGCGTGAGCCGCCGCGATGGCTTCTCCGCTCTCATAAAATGCCTTTGTGATCTGGTAAACCGTCTCCTCATCAAGATCAGCATGGCAATAGAGCGCCGCCTTGCAGGTGATGGTGTTGCAGTCCTCCATCTGGCCCTTATAGGTCCCTGCCGGGATGACCTTGCGCGTAAAATACGGTTCCTCAGCCTGCAGCTTTGTAAGAATCTCATCGCTGATATTGATATAGGCCAAATCCATCGAGGTTGTCATCTCAATGATGGACGAGGCAGGAACAGCAAGAACATTGCAAGCTGCATCAATGTGACCATCCTGCATTTTAGTTGCCGCGTCGCCAAAGCTGTCGCTCTGCGGCTTGATATCCTTGTCTGGGTCGAGACCGGCCGCCCTAAGAACCTTTTGCGAAAGATTCAGTGTTCCAGACCCGGCAGGGCCGATCGCAACCTTAAGCCCCTTCAGATCCTCTACGCTTTTTGCTCCTGTCTTCGCATTGGCTACAATCTGATAAACCTCGTTATAGATAACGCCTATTGCCGACACCTTTGTTGTAGGGGAACTGAACGCGCCGACTCCATCATACGCATTGGCGGCGACATTGTTCATCGCAATTCCAAGATCCATCTCTCCCGCGTTGATCAGGTTGATGTTATCGACCGATGCGCCGCTGGACTGAGCTGTAACTGTAATCTTCTGCTCCACGAGCTTATCGTTGATTGCATTTGCCATAGCGCCGCCCAACGCGAAATATGTACCTCCGGAGGATCCTGTTCCCATGACGAGATCAACTGGCGCCATCATTTTTTCGCCGTCCGAATCAGAATCTCCATTTTTCTTCATCTTTTCTCCACAGGCAACCAGCGAAACAATCAGAATTGCCGCAAGAGATAGTGCCAAAAGCTTTTTCATTTGAAACCCTCCTTGTAGTTTGGATCGTAAACAAAATTTATCCATTTCTCTGTTGAATGCCGGTGTGCCTTAAAATATCGACAACCAACACCCCACGTTGAGTTTGCAGTTTAATGCAGAGTGTTCTTAGTTTTCGCCAAGACATACCATCTTTCCGTTTTTGACGATAACAACTTCACGGTCAGTCCCTTCGTCAAAGACAATCGTCGGGTTGTACTGCACCATGTCGATATGAACGGTAGAGCGGGCCGGCTGCCCATAGTAAAAGCCGTTACCCATAGCGATATGGCAAGTACCGCGCGCCTTCTTTTCCTCCTCAAAATCACCATTAAAGAGGCAGGCAGGGTTCAGTCCGATGCCAATCTCTGCAATGTTGTCAGAGTCTTTGACCTCAGCAATCTGACGGCGGATCTCCTTGCAGATCTTGGCATCGCCGCCAACAACCTCGGCAATACGACCATTTTCAATGCGAAGCTCAATAGGGATTGTAGGACAGCCATAGTAGCAGATCGGACCATCAATGACCAGCTTGCCATGGGTCGTGTCGACCACAGGACCGAGGGAAACCTCGCCATCAGACCACGCCATTGCGTCACCGGGATTGCGAGCAATACCACACTCAATAATCGGTTCCATATCGTTCATTTCCATATACAAGTCTGTGCCAGCCGGTGTAGTAATGTGAGCCATCTTGTGACCGCGCCAAATCGCCTGCAGCTTCTCGCCATCAGCGTATACCGCCTCGTAGTCAGCCAAAGCACCGCCACGAGTGAAGTTGTCAATGCTCCGCAGGCAGATGGAGCACTCTCTCAGTTTCTTTTCTTTCATTAGCTCTTTCAAGTGGTTATTGTAGATAGCCGCACCTGACGAGGTGGTCATGCCAATGAAGACATCGCATGCCTCCATGCCAAGTTCAAGAGACTTTGGAAATATCGTGGCTTTGTCCTTGCCTCGGATAGGCATCATGTAAATGCCATATTCTGCGCCGCATTTCAGCGCCGCCGCCGCCATGGCGTTTGCCATGCGCATGTCCGTCTGAGGGTCAATAACAATAAGAACTTCTTCGCCGGGCTTGACCCCCATCAATTTTGAAAGGATATAGTCTGCGCGTTCAATACATTCAATAATACGGTTGTCTTCCATGGTTGGCATCCTCCTTTTTCTGCAAAAATTAGTATTCTTCTCCAGTTTTGTGGAGTTACTTCATTATACATAGTATTATGAAGAATTTCAACCGCCATTTACAGCTTTTGTATTTTCTCCTTTCTGCACATATGCCTCCCGCTTCTCTTGTCGGCTTGCACAGATATTTGCACATCAAGAATTTAAAATATGTAGAAGCAGATTACATTCATGTCAAGCAGCCCTGCATAAAGGATACCCTCTTATGACCGAGGGTAACCATGCCTGACCATGAGTCTTTTCATTCTTCAAGCTGCACCACCCAACTACTCTCGCCTGCATACCTCCTGCCGTACAGCTTTGTTGCCAGATGCAGGCGACCCCTTTTTCTTCTACCAGCCCGAGGGCAGAAGTCCCCTGGCACTGAAGATAGCATCTGGTAGGAGGGGCAAAAGTACCCAGAATAGGCTAATTCCGGAAAGACTATCAAGTCTGCTCCACTCTCAGCAGCTTGATCTGTCATAGTCAGCATCTTATTCAGATTCTGCTGAGTTTCCCCATGAATAGACGCAAACTGACCAAGGGCTATCTTTACTGTTCGTTTTTTCATGCTTTCCTCCTAAAGGTCAAAAATGTTAGACTTCCTTCATGCTCAAGGAACTCTCCATCTTTTTATATTATACACAAAAATACGGATACTCACCATCTTTAATATTAAAAATACGGATTTTCTCCTCTTTGCACATCCACTCTCATGTATTCCTCAACCTGATACCACAAAATCAGCTCATTTCCTTCGAAAATATGTCTATATTATCTAACACTGTCTGAATATCTGGAGCCACCTGTAATAGGAGAATGCTTGCATTTTCCTCCAAAAAATGATATATCTTATTTTGCCTATATGGAAAGGATGGGGAGCAATGTCTGAGAGTTACTATAATAGCGTACTAATGCCACTTGATCGTATCCGCTCTGCTATGACTGGTATGAGTAAGACTCACAAGAAGATTGCGGAGTATCTTCTTTCGAACTATGAATCTGCCGCTTTTTTAACCTCTATTGCGCTTGCACGAAACTGTGGAGTTAGCGAGTCCAGCGTGATCCGCTTTTCAATGATGCTCGGATATTCAGGCTTTACAGAGATGCAACAGGGACTTCAGGATGTAATTCGCAGTCAGCTTTCCATGCAAAAGAGATTAGAGATGGTTCAATCTCAAATGTCCGACAACGGCAGCATTTTAGATATGATTCTGAAGAAGAACATAGAAGGGATCCAACGGACTTTTCTTGGATTGGATAAGGATTTGTTTCAAAGAGCTGTCAAGCTTCTTGCTGAGGCAGAAAGAGTCTTTTTGTTTGGCTCCCGAAGTTCTTCATACCTCGCTTCTTTTATGGGACTCGAGCTTTGCTGGATAAGAGAAAATGTGTTTACACTTAGTGTTCAAAGTCCCGAGTTCGATAGTCTTTCGCATCTGAAGCAGGGGGATGTCTTTTTTGCCATCAGTATGCCGCGATATCTCAAGACAACAACAAGAGCAGCCCAAATTGCAAAGGAGGCAGGAATCCCCGTCATAGCAATTACAGACAGAGTGACTTCTCCGCTATATCAACACGCTACCGTTCCCTTACTCGTCGATAATGAAATCTTTTCATATTCTGACAATGTTGTTCCCATTGTGAGTGTAATTACAGCTCTACTCAACGCAGTCGGTGTAGCGCTTCAGCCGAAGAGTAATCTCTCCCTCGAGCAAAACGAAAAGAATTGGGATAGATTCGATTTGTATTTCCGCTAAATAAAGGACACCTCTCCTCTTCTTCGAAGATCCTTCAATATAGAAAAAACACGGCAAGCGGGAGGACGCCGATTTATCGGAGCCCTTCCGCTTGCTGTGTTTTTTTACTCTATTTAGCTTTCCATTATAGCCCCTTCTATATCTTGCCGAGGGTTTACTCTGTCAGTTTTTTAGAGATGAGCAAAACGCAAGTTTTGCAAAATCGCGAAGCAATATATTGAGTTAGAAATTGTTATAATACCTATATATTGTATGCCGCTGCGAGTAAATCGGAGTTTTGCTCATCCCTAGAATACCTTGATAAGGAGGGGTACGATCTATGAGAGGACATGAGATGCTGGAGACGATTGAACATCTGAATCCGGCTTATATCGAAGCCGAAGGCAAAAAAGGCTGGCTCAAATGGGGCGCAATAGCAGCCTGTTTGTGCCTTATATTCGGAATGGCGATGTATGAAAGGCTTACGAAACAGAGCGGCTTCCAAGCCGCCCTGTTTTGCGTTTGCCCCGAAACTCCGCTCTGTTTTGGAACTATGCAGGGGTGCAGAAACTGCAACTATACGCTCTGCTCCATGGATGCTACAATGAAGGTGTATTTCAGGGCGAAGTAAGTTAGGGCGGAGTAAGTTAGGGAGGAACAGCGACGGAAAGGGGGTTAGTGCGCCCTCCGGAGCCCTCAAAACGACCTGGAATGAAATAATGGACAAAGAACGGAACCGTAATTGCTCGTGGGAGCGATTGCGGTCTTTTTTTGTCCCCAAAAGAAAGGAGCAAGCAGATGAATGACACAAAGTAGACTGATTGAGCTGAGCTACTATGACCCGTCAGCGCAGGTACGCCTGTCGGCCTACGCAGATACAGTGGTGCTCGATCACAACAGCAAGGGCGGTATCATCAGTGCCGTCCGATTTGGTGGATACCCGGAAATGGTTCGGGCTATGTCGGATGCCATCTACGGCGGTGTGACCATAGAAGCCACCCAAAACAGTACGACCCGAATGCTCCAAAGCAATGTCAAGGGGTATCAGCGGCAGATGTCCCACGACGGCGTGTATGCCGTAGCGACACTCATGGCCAGCGATGATGCCCAGACAGATGATCGCGCCTCCGAGGGCGATGGAGAGGTAGAGGGTCAGGAAGCCATGCAGCCCCGTAAGTGCTATATCTTCTGCCCACAGGGTGACCGGGACCGGCTTTTTGAAGAGCTGGACCATAAAACGGCAGCGCCACTGATCCCTGCTTTCCGGGACTACGTTCTGGACGCTTTACAAAAGCGCGGAGATCTGCGGCAGCTGGAGGTCATATCCCTGAAGGAAAAGATGGATGCCTGGGTGCTGGACCTAAAACCGGAAGACAGGAATGTGGTAGAAGTTCTGGAAACAGGGTTAAAGAATGGCAGCATCCAGATTCCAGGAGCGATTCCCGGAGCACCGGATGGGTTTGACGGTGTGGAGAATGTCACGGGATATCTGAACACCTTCGGTGTCACCGTGGCAGACCGCATCCGCCATCAGTTCATGCCTCTTTTTGACCCTGCCAACGAGCCTCTTTCCGATGAGGTGCTGGCTATCAACGACTGTATTATGAACCGGGCGGGCTATTCCCTCTACGATGCCCAGCTTGCGGTAGCCGAAGCAGTCAAGCGGCAGTTGGACCGAAAGAGCGTTGCGCTCATCATTGCAGAGTGCGGTGCCGGCAAGACCAAAATCGGGTCAACGGCCCTCGGGGCCCTGCATGGTTTGTGGGCGGCTCAGAAGCGAAGCGGCGCGGACAAATCCTTTGGCATTATCATGTGCCCTTCCCACGTCACCCGGAAATGGGTGCGAGAGATCGGAGAAACCCTCCCGGACACCTATGCCATGGTAGTCCACAGTATCGCGGAGCTGGACCGGCTCTACGCCATGTACGAGCAGGGGGATAAAAGTGTTTACGCAGTCTTTTCCAAGGAACGTGCCAGAGATGGCTACATGCGCTACCCGGCAGTGAAATGGAGTAAGCGCCTGCGGGCCTTTCTTTGCCCTGACTGCAACGAGGTCGTGACCATGGAGATCAGCGAGGACGGCAGCCGTTATACGGTGCCGGCCGACCAGTTCTTCTTCCAGAATGAACACAGGAAAAACCATGTTTGTCCCAACTGCGGGTCAGTCCTGTGGTCGGCGGTCAATCCCGGCAAACGGATCGAGTGGGTCAAGATCGGAGAGTACGGTTGGGTCCACCGCTACGGAGCTGCCGCACACCTGCGGCGAACCAAAAGCGAAAGCGTAATCGACCAACTCACCGAGATCGCTCAGAACCCAGAGGGTTTCTATCCTGTCCGGGGCGCACAGCGACGGTATCCGCTGAGTACCTACATCAAGAAAAAGATGCGCGGGCGTATCAGCGGATTTCTCTGCGATGAGCTGCATGAGTACAACAATAACAGCGGCCAGGGCGATGCCATGGCAGAGCTGTTCGGGGTCTCAAAGCTCTTTGTAGGCATGACCGCGACACTCATCAACGGGTATTCCTCCGGTATCTTTCACCTGCTCTACCGCATCGTTCCCGGCCTGATGCTCAAGGATGGCAAAAGCTATCGCAGGCCTGCGGACTTCGATGCAGAGTACGGCGTAGTGGAAAACACCTATGAGATCAAGGACGGCGAGTACAATTCCAATCGACGCACCACCAAGCGTAAGGCCAAATCAAGGCAGCTTCCCGGTGTGTCACCGTTGGTATTCTCCCGTTTCCTTCTGGAGTACACGGCCTTCCTGTCCCTCTCGGACATGAACAAGGACCTTCCCGACTATGAGGAGATCCCCGTGCCGCTGGAAATGCCGGAGGATGTGCATGAAGCCTATAAAGAAGCGGAAAAGGCTTTGCAGAAGGTACTGCGTACCGACCGTAAAGCGGCACAGAAGATCTTATCCACCTATTTGAACCTGCTGACGGTCTATCCCGACCAGCCCTACGATCAGCCGGAGGTCATCCACCCCATTGAGGGGGAGGTCATCATCAAGCCAAAGGACTGCGGCGATTTTACCCGCCTGTTCCCCAAGGAGGAAACGGTGCTGGATATTACCCGCAGAAAGATCGCAAACGGTGAACGGGTACTGATCTACACCAGCTGGACGCGGACAGACTCCCAAAAGAAGCTCCTGAAGCTGCTTCGGGAGGAAGGCTACCGCACCGAGATCCTGACGCCACAGGTTCCTACGGAAAAGCGTGAGGAATGGGTGGATAAACGGGTTAAGAACGGACTGCAGGTGCTCATCACGAACCCCCGATGCGTGGAAACAGGTTTGGATCTCAATGCCTTTACCACACTCATCTTCTACTCCATGGGCTATAACCTCTTCACGCTGCGGCAGGCATCCCGCCGGTCCTGGCGTATCAATCAGACGGCACCCAGAGTGGAAGTGTATATGCCCTTCTATGTGGACACTATGCAGGCCAAGGCGATGAAGCTGATGGCCTCCAAGCTGGCAGTCGCAGGTATCATCGAAGGGACATTCTCGGAGGAAGGTCTTGCCGCTATGAGCGACGTGAAGGACTTGACCTCTCAGATGGCGAAAGAGCTGGCTCAGGGCATCAAGGACAATGTGGAGGATATCGCCGCAGCCTTCAAGAAAATGGCGATCATCAATCCGGACCGAAAGAAAAAGGTTATCGAAGTCAGGCAGGAAGCGGAGCCTGTCCCCGTACAGGAGGTCGCAGTTTCCGAAGCCACGGTCTTTGGTATCAAAACCGCAGACAGCGCGGAACGCCAGCGGCTGTATGAGGGCCTGCTTGCAAGAACACAGGAAGAACAGAAGAAACGGAAGTCGAAGAAGCCAGTGGTGGACGAAAACCAGCTGTCGCTCTTCGGCTTTGTTGCTTAAAGGAGGAGAAAATCTTGATCGTTACAATCAACCGGGCCGAATTTTTGGATGCTGCCAAACGGGCGGCCTCCATTGCACCGTCCGAGTCTCCGCTGGATGTGCTGAAGGGCGCCTTGATGGAAGCTGACGCCGCAAGTGGGAAGCTGACCATCACCTCCACTAACATGGAGGTTTCGCTGGAGGAGAAACTGCCCTGCTCTGTGCAGGAGGAGGGTTCTCTCGTGTTCAGTGCGAGGATGCTCACGGAAATGCTGCAGCGTCTGCCCCTGGATACAGTACAGATCTCCCGGCCGGATAATCACGGACGCATGGCCCTCAGAAGCGAAAATGCCTGTTATGAAGTGGATGTGTGGGATCGCGGTTCCTTTCCCAAGCCTGACCTGCCTTTTCCCGAGGATACGGTCAAGCTCAGCGGCATTCCCGCTATGGCCCAGCGCACGGTGTTTGCAACAGCGCAGGACAACAACAAGCCGCTGCTCAAGTGCGTCAATCTGAAGTTCACCAATGTGGGACTCCGGGCGGCCGGCAGCAACGGCAACTGTATTGTTACTGCCAAGGGTGATGACCAGAGCAAGGGCGACATCAGCCTTCTGATCCCGGCGACCTCTCTTGGGAAGCTGGCCCGTATGTGCGCTGATAAAGATGAGTTTCGTGTAGGGACTACCGGAAAGAACATTGTGTTTTTCAAGGAGAATTTCCTGTTCAGTGCCCGCCTGATGGAGGGTGGCTACATTGACACGGATCTTCTGCTGAGCACCATCAAGAACAGCTTTACCGTGCTGACAGACATTCAGGACCTGAGAAACGCCCTGTCTTCTGTTCTCACTGTAGAGCCGGAAGGAAGAGTAAGGCTGGGCTTCAAGGATCAGCGGCTGGAGTTCTACTGCGGCGGGAAATACGGCACCGCGTCCGCACCTGTGGATGTGATCGCCCTGACCGGAGCACCTGTGGGTGACTTCTGGTTTTCCTCCCGTCAGCTGAGCACCTGTCTGAAGGCTCTGACCGGGACCGTTACGCTGGGCATCGCCGGCGGCGGTATGCTGACCCTCAGTACCCAGGACGCTTTCTATATGCAAAGCGCCATGCGTGCGCCCACAGAAAAGAAAACGGAGAAACCCGCCCGTGCCCCTGCGGCAAAGGCGGCGTAAAGGAGGAGTGCCTTTGGAGATCCCCACTATCTGTCGCTACTGCGGCGGAGCAGTCCGGCTTGTCTCGGCTTCCAAGGTCTACGGGCCTGCTGCGGCAGCTCGGTTGGGCATTGATCGCCAGAGCTTTTACCAGTGTCAGAACTGCAATGCCCGTGTAGGCTGCCATCCCGGCAGCATGCGGCCACTGGGCAATCTGGCAAACGAAGCGCTGCGGATGAAGCGAATGGAGACACATCACGTCTTCGATAGCTTCTGGAAGGAGCGCGGAATGAGCAGAACACAGGCTTATAAGTGGATGGCAAAGAAGATGCGACTGTCAGAGGAACTTGCCCATATTGGGGGCTTCGAGATGGACCGCTGCCAGAAACTGATCAAGCTGTGTGAGAAGGAACGAAACAATGAACAAAAGCAGAAAAAGGAGGCAGCGTAAATGTGTGAGCACTGTAATCATGGGCAGGAACCGCTTTGTACCTGTGGCCCTGTCCAAGGCGGTGATTCCTTTCGGATGGCCGTTCATCTTGCGGAAAACATGACTGATGTGGACTGGCATCTGACCTACAACAGTCTGAAGGACATTCACCCCTATCAGCTGTGCATGGTCGGCAAGTGCAAGGTCTGCGGCGGGCGTCTTTGCATCGAGCAAAAGACCTTTGGAATCGTCACTACCGATGATTTCCTTGCCGCGGCATACCGGCACCTCTACCAGTTTCACCACAACCTTGCCCAACCTTTGTCCACAAAGGCATTTCGGGAAAAGTTTGTGGAGATGTTCCGCAAGGAAGACCGTGCCGCTATTGAAGATTGGCTGGCACTGCCTGAGAACAGTCATGTGGCGAGAATGTACCGCAGAAGCGTGAAGGGCGCCTATATCATCGTCCATTCCTGGGCCGATGCGGATCAGGGCGAGTTTCCCTCTCCATCGGGCGTGGCCACATTCACGGACAGAGAAAAGGCTCGTGCAGAGCTGAATCGTCTGGTGACCGAAGAAAAGGAAAACATGGAAATTCCGTTTTCCAAGGAACTGTACCGTGAGGAGTACGGCGATGATTTCTGGGAGGCCTACCGGGACGGCTATGCCGCCGGTTGGTTTACCCGCTATGAGATCATCGAAAGCCCGCTTTTCATGGATAAGGAAGGAGACTGAAGTATGTCCAATATGAGCTATTGCCGTTTTACCAACACCCGTACCGACCTCAACGACTGTCTGGATTCGCTTCGGCATGATGAGCGTATGAGCGAAATGGAGGTTCGGGAAGGAAGAAATATGTTCGAGGAGTTTCTGACTTTCTGCCAGGAGTACGGCATCATTGACGATTACGATGGTCAGTTGGTGATGAGCCTGTTCCAGAACCTGAAGGAACGGGAATGCTGCGAGGAAGAGTGATGGAGGGGCGGTTATGGATCTGAGAAAAGTGACCTGCTCTGAGTGCAAGAGCCACCTCCACTATATGGAGAATATGTCTGTAAAGAAAAACGGCGTCACCATGCACTTTGGCGACCGCTTCTGTATGGGAGGAAAGAAGCCCCGAAAATTCGGACGCGGCGACCCGAAAATCTATGTGCCTACCTGGTGTCCCAAGCGCAAGGTTCCCAGCGAGCTGCGTATTTACGGGTTCAAAAGCGTTGAGCAGTGGATGCTGCACCATGATATGTGTGAGCAGCTGGGCACGGATATTTCCCCCTCTGCCTTCCGCTATGCTGTGGCCTATGAGCTGCACACCCCTCTGACGCCCCGTGAGTTTGCCAAACGGTGCAACGAAGAGCCGGATGCCGAGACTCTGGGTGTTGCTGTTCACCGCCATTACGTGGTGGAGATCGACGATGGCATCAAGCCCGAGTTCTTCTATAAGACGCAGAACGGGTATGTGCTGCTAGGACTGTTCGACGCAGCGACCGCACGAAAGAATGTCAAGGAGGACACTGATTGAAGGATCAAGAGAAGCACTGTAATACCTGCGCATCCTCTTACTATCAGGAGGAAAAGAACGTAAACGGCGGAAAGGACATGGTGCGGATGCAGCACTGCAGCGATCCGCGCTACAACTCGCCCGTCTACACCAATCAGATGTTACTGGAGGACTGGGGCAACGGCTGCTGCCGTTTCTGGACCCCAATACCAGAGAAAGGAAACGACTATGAAAAACAATTACTCCATTGCTCAGCGCAATGCCATCGTGGAAGACCATCTTTGGTGCATCGACAGCATCATTCAGAAAAACCGCCCTCTGATGAGGGCGGCGCGGTTGGAGTATGACGATGTGTACCAGCAGCTTGCCATTCGGCTCATCAAGGCCGTTGCCGGCTATGATCCGGATAAGGGAAACCTGCAGCAGCACATCTTCGCCCAGCTCAAATACGAGCTTCTAAATTGCAAGGCAGCATTCCGCTTGTGCGGCATGACCGGCGCACCCAGAGGTTTCCAAAAGAGCGATATTATCTCGCTGGACATTGTCTCCGAGAACAGCGAGCTGCATGAGCAGCTGCTGGCGGCATAAGCCCGGGAGCAGAAAATGGACGAAATCGTTTGGCTCCACTGGGAAGATCTGACGCAGGAAGAAAAGAAACAGGCCCGCGAAAGCTATATCACGATTCGGGAACTGGAGGAAGAAATTGCACACAGTACGGCAAGCAAACGCGTGAGCGATATTGCCGGCAAGCGATTTCAGAGAATGCCGGACGGTTATATCTACGTGGATGTATGAGCCGGGCCACAAAAAGGAGTTGAATATGGTCATACGAAAAAAAGGTTCCGTCTTTTTTATTGACGGCAAAGAGTTCAAAATCGGCGGCGGTGTATTTGCCAATGATGAAAGCGAGTACATGGGCCTATATGGCACCGTGACGGAGATCCGCACCGATGAGGACCGGGAAACGGAGAACGACACCCCGGATATCTATTGCGAGTTTATGTCGCCGGATTCGGTTGCCATGGCCGCTGAATTGGAAACCCGTTTTTCCGATCTGTATAGGCAGGATATGCAGCTTGAAGAGATCTCACTGGACTGCGTGATCATGTCTCCGGAGATGCTGGAGCCGGTTCCCGCAAGAGAGCCGGAGAGTACCGGCAATCTGCTGACGCTGACCTGTTTGGAAGATCAGATTGACCACGTTGATGGAGTCACACTGGCAATATCCAATGATATGGGCGTGTTGCTTCGCAAGATGCTGGAAAATCTGGAGGAATACGACGATCCGCCGGTATTGACCCGGGTGGAGAAAACGATCAGCGGATTCCTGTTCGCCTACGGAGGCCGAGACAATCAGGAAGATGGCCCGTGTGTTGTCTACATCGTATCGGAAACACCGGTGCTTCCTGCGAAAAACAAGGAGGAAATGAAATGACCCTGAGAGATAAGATGCTGGCGGTCATTGCGGATACCAATGATAGCGTAGCTGAACGGGAGGAATTGGTGGAGATGATCGCCATTGCCCTGCTGACGCGAAAAAACCTGTTTGTTCTGGGTGAGCCGGGACAGGCCAAGAGCTATGCCATCAACCTGTTCCGTCGGCACATCACCGGTGCGCGGCAGTTTGAGAGGCTTCTTTCCAAGCAGAGCGATGAAGAACAGCTTTTCGGCCGTGTTGATCTTGCGAGTCTGCTGCCGGGCTCTGTGCCGCCGACCGTGCTGGAGCAGGACGCAACCTATCAAAACCAGCGCTTCAACCTGCGTGTCCTCGTCGAGGGCATCGGCTCCATGAAGGACGAGCCCGCAACATGGGAAAAGCTCAAGAGCGGCACCGAAAAGCTGGAGCTTTATCGTGCAGCGCTCTCGGCGCTTCACAAAAGCGAGCCCACGGTGCAGACAGCCGGCAAAATTCCAGAGGCCGATATCGTATTGCTGGATGAGATCTTCAAGTGCAACGACGGCGTGCTGAACTCACTGCTCACCGCCCTCAATGAGCGGAAATACACCAACGAGGGATGCACCTATCCCATTCCGGTCATTTCTTTCTTTGCGGCCTCCAATGAGATCCCTAATTTCAATGACCCGCAGGAAAAGATACTGGAGGCGCTGTATGACCGCCTGGAACTGAAGGTCGTGACGGCCAATATGGAGGATCGGGGCACGCGCCTTGCCGTTTTGAAGAATAAGCAAACCGGCGCCTTCGGACAGATCTCCGCCACGATCACGTTGGAGGAGTTGCGGCAAATGCAGCAGGAGGTCGCGTCGATCCCCGTTCCCGACGTCATCAACGAGTTGGCTGACGATATCCTCTGCGAGCTTCGTAAGGATATGGCGGTGTCGGACCGAAAGTATCTGGGCTATTATCCCATCGCGCAGGCCAAGGCATGGCTTTCCGGCCATGACAAGGTAGAATCCTGTGACCTTCTGGCGCTGAAGAATTATCTCTGGTGCCTGCCCTCAGACCGTGAAAAGGTGGAAGCGGTGCTCACCCGCCTGTGTGTCAACCCCATGCAGGATAAGGTCAACAATATCCGCGGTATGGCGTTGGAATCCCAGGAGGAATTTGACGCTGCGCTGGGGGATGGCAGCAAGGCCGATACTGTGCGCAAGGCATTTATCAAGCTGCGCGGTGAATTAACGCATCTTTATCAGATGCAGTGCAGCCTTCGCACGGCGGCGCAGTCTGACAGCGAGATTGCGCTGGTGGATGACCTCTTGGCCGATTTGGAGAAGATCAGCCGCAAGGCCCACGAGCAGACACATTTTACTTATACGACGCTGGAAGAGATCGCAGCGTTAAATTAAAAAATATTGGAGGAATCACGATGCTGAACAAGATCATTCTTATGGGAAGACTCACGCGCGATCCCGAACTGCGCAGGACGGAGAGTGGTACCGCCGTTTGTTCGTTTTCAATCGCGGTGGATCGGGACTTCAAGTCCAAAAACGGGGAAAAGGAGACGGACTTTATTGATATCGTTGCCTGGCGCGCCACGGCAGAGTTTGTGAGCAAGTATTTCACAAAAGGCCGCATGGCCGTCGTGGAGGGGCGACTCCAGATCCGCGACTGGACGGACAAGGAAGGCGGCAAGCGCCGCAGTGCCGAAGTCATTGCAGACAATGTCTACTTCGGAGACTCCAAGCCGAAAGACGGCGGTGAGGAGGATGATATTCCTGCCTATACCGGAACGCCCGACAGCTTTGCCGTGCCGGACGGCTTTACACCAGACTTTGGCGGCGAATCCGGGGAAATGCCATTTTAAGAGCACCAAATAAGCGAGGGAGGGCATCAGCCCTCCCTCCATATAAAAGATAAGAGGAGAAAATAAAATGAGCATTGTTTTTACGGAAGTACGGATCGAAGACCGTGATGGCGTGGAGCTTTCCTTTATGGAGGGTGGCTGTTTGGATGAATTTGATATCCGCGAGCTTTTGAAGCACGACCAGCCCTTCCGCGATATGTGGGACGCAGTAGGCAGCGACGCAAGGATCGCCGTCCAGCAGTATCGTTTCCGGGGCGGCAAAC
>ERZ772889.1953-NODE-1953-length-17369-cov-3.825690_pt1 | contig 17369 bp, 28 predicted proteins | sample MGYA00512127_ERZ772889 | MGnify/ENA primary metagenome ERZ772889 (study PRJEB29015, sample SAMEA2737689) | human gut metagenome | biome: human gut; feature: human-associated habitat; material: faeces | place: China | collected 2012 ...
GTGTTGAGTGATAGACATAAAAAATCCGCCAACGGATTGAGGGCGGTCTATCTCCACCCTTGCTTGAATGATTTGAACACTGCAATAATACGAAAAGTTTTTGAAAGGGCAAAAATATAGGAAAGAAAAACGGAGCCGGATGGCTCCGTCATAAAAATTATTATTTCATATTGAAACTAATATCTCGATTATACATTTCAGAACCTGTCATCAACGTATACCCCCTCTCTTTTATAATCCCCTTTTCTACTAATTCATTAAACTCTTCTAATGCTTTCTCAAAAGCAGACAACTTGTTATCAGCCTTCTGATCCTCAGAAGCTTTTTCTAAAGCCTCTTTCAATTTTTCTTCGATGTTTGTTGCCATAATTAAAGGAAGTTTCTTGTTTGAATAAATAATTGTGAACCATTCTTTCTGACGTAATCATCTAATAGTGAGTAATAGGAATCAATATTAGTTGATAGATTAGAATCTTTTCCGTAGTCTTCTATAACAAGATTTAGAGAATCCCTCAGAATTTCTATATTTATCGGACGTCCATGTGATTTCCAGATCTTATTATCGCTCAAACGGTCTGCAATTTCTTCAGCCCGTTTTTCTTTCATTTCCTGAGTTACCGGAACTCCTGATGTTTGCTTTTTAGTCCAATTTTTAAATTTGTATTTAACTAACCATTTTTTCAACAGATCAATGGTTAGTTCTTTAGCTTGCTCATACCCTTTCAATTCAGCTAAATCAAAATCTTTCAATATTAAAAATTCAGCATCTGTCAAAGTTTTATCATGCGCTTTTCCAATTAGTTCGTTAATTTTATCCAAATATCCCAAAGCTGGAACCCATCGCCTATCTTTATTCATTACCTGGGGATCAATCGGGCCTAATACAGAATAATAATTCATGTAAATATTATCCCCACTCATACAAAATATGGTTCCTGCACTATAAGCGAAATCCGGGACAATAAAGTTTACTTCATTATAAAAATTCCGAATAATATTAACATATCTTTCAACAGCGGTTGCACTTCCTCCACCAGTGGTCAATACGATACTTAAACGAGTATGCTTTTTTTCTTTAGCTATTTGCTCAATAGTATGTTTAATGAGTGGGACTATTGAATCATCTATCGGACCATAATAGGTATAAATATCAGAATCCAATTGTTGTTCCAATGTCTCCAACCCGCTTTTTAAAAGGTTGCGTATCTGGTTATCTATAGGGTTTAGCATATTCGAATTTATAATTTGATTGGTATGTCTACTGCTTCCTTCCATCCTTTGCAAAGATATTAATTTTATAATTACTATATAATACTCCTATAAAATTTATATTTTCCTTATATAAACCTCATAGTATTCTACGTATGATTTGCAACTTAGTTAGATTATAAGAAAGCACTGTTTGTGCCAACGAATTTTTATAGATGCTCTTTACAGCAAATAAAAAATCCCGCCACCGGAGCAGCGGGATTCTATTTCCTGTATATCAGTTAAGGGATATCCCAAATATTTCCTTATCTTCTTCTGTTATAGTCGGTGCATCCAACATTCGCAATTTTATATCTTCCAGGTCTTCTGTTGTAATGTCGCCTAATATAACATCCGGATGAGAATTAATATATGTTTTGATGTCCTTCAAATTATGAGTAATAAGATGATTACAATCAATTGTGGAGTCATGCTCCAGGAAATCATACTTTTCTGCTTTCATTTTAATGCATCGATACTGAGAAGCCTGATCCCGATAAACATTAATATTTATATTGCTGTTGATTCTTACAGTTCCTAATAATATACGTTCCTCACTAATACCTACTACTATATGATATTTAATCTTCGGAGGTGTTGTCCGGTTATCAAAAACCTTGAATACATCCCCGGGAGCGATGGAATATGACGTAACATTGACAGAGTTACTATTGGCAGAAAGTAGTTCGCTTAACTTTGGCATAATCAACAAATGGGTTGATAGTCGGACATTAGCTCGTTAATATACTCTATCATTTCCTCTGATGCTCCCGCCTCTTTTGCCATGTCAAGAACAGATATTGTACCCCCGCAGGCGTTGTTGTAAGCCTCTTTATGAGATTTATTTACCAAATCCCAAAATGATAAATCCTTATTTTCCTGGATTGACTCGCGTAAACACTCGACATCTGTTTGGGAAAGAAGTTTCATATTCGGCTCTTGGTCAGATATGACCGCATTGCCGTCGGAATCCAGGGCATCCTGAAAAAGCGGGAAACCAGCGCTTTTTTTTACACCATCATAAACACTTGAAGGAACAGGTCCATAAGGCATAGCTATGTAACGATCCCCTATAACCGGACGTGCATATCTGCACAGATGTTTTTCATCTGCGTAATAAAGTATCTTGGCAAGTTTGTGTTTATCAACCTTACCTCCCATTTCTTTTAGTATGAAAAGAACTGCAGCAAGTGCTTTACGTTCATTAAAAGGGAAGCCTGACATAAGTATAGGGTTATCTGTGACTGTTTCTCGACACAAAATTATGACAAAAAATCCATATATCAAACGGATAACTATAACATTACTATTAAGATACTACTTTTTTATAAATAAAAAAATCCCGCCACCGGAGCAGCGGGATTCATCATCATGAGAAACACAAGTTTACACGCTACCTTCCGGAGCAGGATCCGGCGCGTTCATGTCACCTTCAGAGGTTACAATTTTTCCGGTGTAGAATGGCAGACATTCATCCGTAGCTTCGACCTCGATGGTGGTGGCTTTTTCGGAAGTGGCTTCGGAACCGAGGTTCAGGGAAACTTTGGTGATGTTGTCGAAAATCGGGGAACCGACTACCCGGAATTTTTTCTGGTTGTTCATATCCTGCACCAGCCATACCAGGTCGTCCCGGTTACCGTAGCGCTGCAATGCGATTGCCTCTTCGTCGGTTCCGGCATGCTTCACTGACAATTTATTGAGAACGGTCGTTGATTCGCGTTCGCCCTGAGGCTCGGATGTCAGGGAGTTTTTCCGCTGGATCACGTCCACTTTTTTCCATTTGGCGTCAGCAGCCAGCTCGAAATCTCCGACATAGGTGGAACAGGCAGTTGCCGATTCCCCTTCATCAGCCAATACCGGCCACTTGACGATATCTTTTTTGTTGATAAAGTAAGCGACGCCACGAAGACCAGGCAGATTCTTCTTGCCCTGAGCCCAATTTAAATCCTGATATAAAGACATAGTTTCCTCCTTTCTTATGAACCGATAGAATCTTTTTGTTTTGCAACCAATAATCTCTCTTCTCCGATGTATTCGTAATCGACTCCAAAGAACAAGGCAGCAACGAACTGCAGCAGGAAGGGATTATCACATTCGCGCACGCGTATGGTTTCTTTCTCGACACCGTTTCCGTAACCGTAAAGCATATTGGATTTAGTGGTTAACTGGAAAAATTTGGAACCTTTTTTCGATACCAGCGGTACCAGCTCGCACATGTTCTGGGAGCCTTCTACAAAGGTTTTGTCGAATGCCTTGTTGTAAGGCGCTGCACCGACGGTCAGCTGATAGTCGTCGCAGTAAGCGTCGTATACCGTCCGGGGAATGAATAGTTTTGTTTCTTCGTTTTTCAGTTCATCCGAAGCGGCCCGGTAGACGGACTTCAGAATATCCACTGCATTCTGGGAGGTGATTTCCTCGATTTCGATATAATTCCCTTTGGCTGTACTAATGTTTCCGTCGGTAATTTCTTTCTGAGTAATGGTATCGAAACCGTTGAACAATTCTGAGGTTTTCGTACCGTTTTCGTTCCGGACGGCAGTGAACAGGCTGTTGTTCAGTTTTTTCATCAGGGTTTTCATGATCTTCATCAGGATCCCTTTGTGGATCTGTTCGTCTTCGATTTTTCCTCCTTTGGCATACAGCTGACCGTAAATGGTGGAACGGAGGATGTTCGGGTCGAATTCTTCGACACAGGATCCCAGGAATGTTTCCAGCGTACGGGCATCCAATCCGACGTTTTTACCGGCATTTTTTTCACCGTTGTACGGACGGAGCTCAAAGTCACCGGTCATCCAGCTGGTGGTCTCCTTGTGGATCACTCCGGGACGGCCTGTCATGTGCACCAGGGCTTCCGTCACCCCTATGGCGGGAAGCTGTAAAAGTTGTTTCCGGTATTTTTCTGCGGAACCAATCAGTTTTTCAGTAATTGTATTTGGCATGGCATTAAAGATTTGCAAAAAATTCGATGTCTTCTTTACTCAGCCGGTCGACGGTTTCTTTCCTGGTGTCGTCGGTTTCTTTTTTCACTTCATCGGAACGGTCACCGGGGGCCTTTTTCAGGTTTTCTATTTGCTGCCGGGCTTCTGACAGTTCCGTTTTGGTTGCTTCGTGAGCTTCCTGTTCTGTTTTTAAGGCATTTTCAGCCGTTTCCTTCTCTGTTTTCAGAGTTGTATTCTCTGTTATCAGATTTTTGATGTGCTCCAGCACGTCCTGTTCCGATGCCTTGGCATCGATGTTACAGATTTTGATCAGTTCGGATAGATTCATTTCATCGTTTGTTTTGGTATTTGTCAAGAGATTATTCAGCCAGGAGAGTACGTTGAACCGTTTCGGATCCGGTTTCATCAGGTCATTAAACTGGTTGACAATGTCGGAATAGGTCATCGAGGTAATATTCTCCGGTACTTTGGCTTCGCGTTCTTCGATCTCATCGATCAGGTTTTCTGTTATTGCTTCATCAGCACTGAGCCAGTGATCTTCGAAGTCGAAGTATTTCGATTCGATGTCTTCCTGTGTTTTTCCGGATTTCGTGCAGATGCAGGTAATCAGGGATCCCTTCACTTTGTCCAATACGGTCAGGTAGTTTTGAATATCCCTGGCAGTACCGTATACTCCACCCAGGGGAGAATGAAGCATCAGGAGGGCATTTTTTGCAGAATGTACGGTCTGTCCGGCCAGCAGAATGACGGCACCCATGGAAGCGGCCAGTCCATCGTTATAGGTGTGGACATCAGCCTGGGAAGAATGGATTGCGTTGAATATGGCCAAACCGTCGAACACGGATCCGCCCGGAGAGTTGATCCGGATGTTTATCCTGGAACAGGTTTTTTCGAGTTGCTTGAAATCGGTGACGAACCGTCTGGCTGTAACGGATTCCTCCCACCAGCTGTCGCCGATCACTCCATAGATCAGGATTTCGGCTTCTCCGGCAGATTTGTTGCTGATTTTATAATAAGATTGTTTCATGCGGCTGAAGTGTAACTGACTGTCAATATTACAACGGGAGCCACCGGAAAGAAAGGACTATGAGTCGAGCTCGATGCAGGGTGATTCCCAGATTCCTTTGCCCGAAAAGTTTACTTCCGTGAGGTTCGCTTTTTTAGCCGTACCGGGTAAACTTCGTTTTATGGTCCGTATCAACGGCCAGACCAGCCAGGAATATCCGTTGGCATCCGTGATGACGGCAACGACCTGGTTATGGGCATAGCGGTCCAGCAGGGCAGAAAGCTCCGGACGGAGTTTGGATAGTTCGAATTTCAGTTTTTTCTCGAAGCAGGTGCCGGCCTCCGAATCCTTTTCGGTTTCTTCGAAGGAACAGGATAGGGGTTTTATGCCGGGAATGACTTCAAAATGGTAACCCGTGTGTAAAATGGACGATAATTTTATCCGGGATACCGGGTAAGAGGGTAGCTGACAGTTCCGGAACAGGGCCAGGCGGACGGTGGTGATAACAGAAAGATTTCGCATCGGGACAATTTGTTGTTTTTGCGCAATGTTTTTACCTGCTTTTCCGGCAAAAACACTGAAATATTTTATATTCTATTAATTTACAATGCTTTGCAGGTCATCGAATACCAAGCGGCGTATTTTTTTCTGATTCCGGTAGTCAGATTTTTTCACAGCCTCGTAATTGAGTGATGTGTTTTTGATGTTATATGCCTGGAGAATGGCTTCAATGATTTGCTTCTGGGAATAGTTTTTCCGGTAACCGGCTTCAAACAGGATCCGCATTCGTTGATTGAAATCTGATTCGATATAGTCCTGAATCTTTTCTTCACCCCATCGTGATATATAAAGGAAACGGGATCCCAGGATATAACGATTGGATTTAGTGACCGGAATGATAAAAAGGGTAGGGTGTAAACCCGGAAGTTGCTTTCGGGGAAGATCGGATGTCAGAATATGAGAATATATCTGTTTGCCGATATCATGGGAACGGCGAAGGATGATGTTTCCTTCGTTATCCACCCCGAATTCATGTCGGCAATAATCTGCCAGATGGGGAGGAAGATCGATCGTGATGATGTTTTTGGTCATGGACTTTCTTTTATTGTATAAAGTTATAAAATCGGACCTTCCGGCGAAAGTACGGAGAGAAGTTTAACACGTTAATTCAGTTTTTACCGGAAAAAAGTGTAACCGTGTATCCTGAGTGAAATTGTTTTTGTAAATGGTTGTTATACTTTGTGTTAACTCCAGCGGTCCGGTTATTTCCATTTTGTAACCAGAAAAAAAGCAAAAATGTAACCTTTTGTAACCTTCTGTTGGTTACATTTTATTTTGTAACCTTGTATCCTTTAAAAAATAAGAATGTAACCTTGTAACCTTTGTGTTTATTGGAGTTTCAGCGAATGGATACAGAGTTACATTTTTTTCCGGTATTTTTTCTAAGGGGAAAAAGGGGGAAGCCGTTAAGATCAAAGAAAATCCCTCCCCTGTCTGATAGGGAAGGACGGCAATTGTAACCATACGGATCAAAGTATCTGTGGAGGCTCTGTAAAATAAAACCCGGCCAAGGGGGCCGGGCATCCATGTCAATGAAATGTGCTGTCAAACAATCAAATCAAAGCGACACAGAAATAAGTTCTCTACCTAATTGGTGTAAGGCATTTTCTATTTTACGGACCTGGGCTTCCCGGGGTTTGGAAAGTCCGTTGGCATAGTTCCACAATTGTTTCTGATTGATACCGGTCAGACGTTCCAGGGCCGCGTTGGTCAAAATACCGGAATAGTATTGCAACAGGCTTTGAGTATCGTATTTGTAAACTATTTCATACTCTCCTTTCAATATATCGGGGATCTGATCCGGTGAATTATATTCCTTAATAAGCCGAATGGCTTCCTGGATATTTTCCCTGGTGGCTGCCACTGTGTCACCGGCACCGTAAATGCCTTCACAATTTTCAGCATAAGCGCCGAAGCTGTCTTTGCTTGCACATATTGTAATAATTAGTTTTTCCATAGCTTCCTCGTGTTAATATAACAGTTATTTAATGTTCATTTCCCTGCAGATTTTCTTTCTTAAGGGTTCCGGGATTTCTTTTGCTCCGTGGTAAGGGATCGGCTGCGATAACTTACCGTCTCGTATGTAGAAATAGTGGCTCCCTTCTGCATGATGAAATTTCCAACCATTTTTTATAATCTTTCGGTGAAATTCTGTATACTTCATGATATTGATTGTTTGACATTACAAAAATAGAAAAATTTCCATTATTTGCCAATGAAAGATAGAAAAATTTCCATTAATCAGGCTTGTGCGAATACTTTGCGCCGGATATCCAGTTCAATGTACGTGACCAGGCGTTCCAGGGAATAGGCTTTGGCACAAAGGCTGCGTTTGCCGTAACGGGCACGGAAAATGAAATACCATTTCCGGTCCTTGACCCGGACTCCTTTTAGCATTGAATACTCGTGGGTGATTCTCTCTACGATGGCGTTTCGTGCCGCTGACGTTTCACCGGGCCGTTTTCCCGGCCGGGTGCAAATGATTTTCTCAGAATAGGGCATTGCTGATAAAATTTATGTTACAGGCAGAAATTAAAAACGGTTCTGCCTTTCCCGTTGCGTTACACCTTCGACGGCAGTATAGCCATTACAGCCATACACGGGAGTACAGAACCGTATAAGAAGCGGTTTTGCCTGACCCGTTGCCCTACACCTCGTCGGCAGCATGGCCATTACAGCCATACACGGGGGTACAAAACCGCTGTATATGTCACATGGGAGCATAAAAAATGCCCGCAGTGAACTGGCGGACGTTCCCGCCGACGAGTATATAAGGCACTGCAAATATAGGCATTTTTTGAAAAGATATGGCGTTTTTCAAAGGCAAATCAGTTTTCAAAGGGGATTTTCAACTGCCGTTGCTCTTCTTTCCTCTGGTTGAAATCAATGGCTTTGATTGCATCGTACTGTTTCTTTGCTTCCTTCAATTGCTCTTTGGATTGATTAAAAGCTTCCTGAGCAGCCATGATGATTTCAGATTGCTCGATCAGGCGTTTTTGTTTCTCTTCGATGAAGGCAGAACGTTCCGAGAAATGGTTGAAAAGCACATCATAACATTCCATGCGGTATTTAAGAATAGCTTCTTTTGCATCCGGAGAAACATTACCAGGGTTAATCGTAAAAAGCCATCCAAAAATATATTTCAGAGGCAGGCATACCATTTCCCGGTCTTTCCCGTCGGTTGCAACTGTGGTGCTCAGCACCATAGTTGAAGATAAATTTTCGTCATCCTTCAATTTCGCATATTGGGACTTAAAATCTATCCCTAATGCAGCACAAATTGGTTTGATGGGTACTAATTTACTGGTATTTTCACTGATGATAACTAACTCCTGGTTGTTGATTCTTGCAGCAACCGTAGATGCTGCGTCTTTTGTGTTTTTCATGATGTTGATTATAGATGATTATTATTTGAACTAGTAACCGTATGGGTTACCAGTTGTTATCCTATGGATAACAAGTAATTTAATTTTCAAATGAAAATTTCAATTGCCGGTTATTAGCTTTAAAGTTTTCCCATGTAAGAGAATCAATCTGTTTCAACTGTTTGCGGAGTTTGTCACGGGATTCTTCGATTAAATCTAATTGTTCCCTGAGTCTGTCTTTCTGTTCACTTTTCATTTTATAGAACTCAGGCTCTTCTACAAATTTCTCAAAAAGGATATCAGATATCAATTCCTGATATTTCATTAATCCTTCTTTTGCCTCTTCTTTTACTTTGTTGGGGTGTATTCCTCCGAGCCATAAAAGGAAACGTTTAAAAGAAATACAGAGCATTTCGCGTTGCTTGTTATCAGCTCCAACTGTTTCGATTAACCGAATGGTTGAACCAAAAGTTGGGTGATTTTTCAGGGTTTCTGTTTGAGCAGGATATGATATTCCCATCAGCTCGCATACTGGTTTAATAGCAATGTAGCGTTGTCCATCTATTACCGGACATTCAATGATTCCATTTTCAATTTTTACGATTTCTGTTTTCATGATGATTGTTTTATTCAGTTCATAAAAAAGGTTCAATACAATTCCGGAAGTCCTGAGACATCCATCTTGCGGATCCGGGAATAGTCGCTGGTAAATTCGATTCCGTTACTGTAGGCACGACGTGTTGAGGTGATATATTCTTTGACTATTTCTATAAACATATCCCTGTTCTCTGCCTTGCAGATATGGTCGATGATGTACACGGAACCGACAGGCATCCGGTCAAGAAAATCAATGACCTTTTTCCGATATATTCCGGGCGTTTCCATCAGAACGGTTTATCGTCTTCTTTCAGTTTTTCTTTCATGTTGTTTTCGGTTAGTTCTACCGGATCAATGGCTTTGGTTTTGACATAGATCATATCTTTAGGAGTACCTTCAATCTTCCGGGTGATACGTCCCTGGGAGTTCTGGAGATCCTTCGGATTCAGGGTATATCCATTGTAAGCACAATAGGCTTTCAGGGACTTGGTGAATTTGTTGGTTGTCCAGCGGGTTGTTTTTGTCGATTTTACAAAATCCTCCAGGGCTTCTTCGCGGACAATACATACATTTACGTGGTTTCCTTCCGGATCAAAGTAGACATCGGCCCATTCTTTAAAGTTCGATCCCATGTCGGCAAGCAGTTTACGCAGGGTTACATCTTTCAGCGGAGCATCTATTTTCCGGGGGGAGGGGACCGAAAGATAGAACCTGAGGCACTGGGCGAAGAAATTGAGGTCGGCATTCCATTCCTCTTCATTGTAATCGTCAAAAAGGTTTTTCCCGAAATCGTCGGCTATTTTCCGGGTTGCTTTGTAGTTGTTGCGTTCGGTTTTCTCATGGTAATAGTCTGAAAATGCCGTATACAATACCCGGGCTTCGGTGGAATCGTCCGAGTTCCGGAGCGGGAAATTGGATGTGAAGCAAAACTTCGGGGATTTGCTGAAGGGAATTTCGTACGACTGGTTGTTTTTAGGGTTGACGGTCATCACGCCGGTAATCGTGTCGTAGAAGAATTCAAACAGTAAATACCGGTCGGCATCATCTACCAGAATATAGTCTGTGTATTCCGTCACCCGGTCGTAAATATGCGGATTCTTTGTAATCTCCGGATTCCGGCCGGGCAGTGTGACCGATTTCTTAAAGATATTCAGGGCAGAAAAACAGAATGATTTACCACTCCGGCCGTGGCTTTCTTCTTCCGGGCTTATTTTGTTGTCGATGGCAAATACTGCCCAGGGACGTGCCCGGTTCTTGTATTGGTGGAGCAAATACCCGATTGCGAACATTTTGTTGATGAGATGTTCTTTCTGATCGCGGATCTCCTCCGGAGAAAGTAATTCCCCGTCGATGCAAAATTTGTGTTCCTGCAGGTATTTTTTCCGGTATTCCGGTTCCTTTTCTTCCAGTCGGGTTTCCAGTTCCGTTTGCCAGTGTACCCGGCTGGCATTGATCAGATAGCAGAAAAATAAGCTGTCCTGATTATAAATTTCGATATCATAAGTGTCATTATCCTTATTCCAGGTGATCCGGAAGGGCTCAGGAAGGAGGCGGAAATTGTGCGGGATTACCTTTTCTTCCCAAACGCACTGTGATGTATCTCCGGGCCGGAATTCCCTGATTTCTTCTCCGGTGACTTTTATGGTCTTGTTGCGGAAAAACAGGAACTGGGATTCGGCATCATAATCGGTAAAATCCAGTTTCAGCTTCTTCAGTCCTTTCAGGGTGGCTTCGGAAAGCTGATTAGGTTTACGAACCACATTGCGGAGGGGAATGGGCAGATAGCGTTTTTCCATGAATTCCAGCATGAAATCTTTGATTTCTTCGGGTTCCACTTCCCGTACCACATTGTCTTCGACACGGACAAAAATGCTTTTACCTTTGGTGTTTTTATATTCGATGCGGCCGAAGCCGTTTGCATTCAGGAAGAACAGGGCGTGTTCATCGTTGAAGTAGTATCTTTTTCCGTCCTCCTTTGTCACTTCATCCCAGAAACGCAGGGGCATGGCTACATTCATCAGTTTCTGGAAGTCTTTCCGGTCCGGATAGAGTTCTACATAATCCCGGAGATCTTTCCGGGGTTTACCGCGGTTGTCCTTATATTCCCGTAATGATTCGGGCAGCCAGATAAAACGGATATCCAAGTATTGCAATCCCAAACGGATGGCTGACCGGATACCGGTCTCGTCGATGTCCGGAAGAACGTATAAAGTTTCCACGCACCGCATAATCATTTTGTATTGGGATTCTGTCAGCCGGGCTGTCTCGGAGTTTAGCCAGAGGACGTGATAACCAAAGCCGGCAACGTTGAGCGAATCCCGGTCGCCACTGCATAAAACGGCTTCCGGAAGTTTTTCTATTTCTTTTTCCTGTTCCCGGCCTTCCGGATCTTCCCGCATTTGTTTGTTCCGGGAATCTTCATATGCTTTCTGGAGCTGGTGAAGGCCGTTGATGTAATCCTTCGGTTTATTGCCGGCATAGGAAAAACGATATTGCTTTTCCGGATTAAGCGGCTGATAGATTTTTTTCCAGTCCTGATGATCGAACAGGAAAATAGGATAGTTTTCCGTTGCGCGGGTGATCCGGGCTTTCCGGTTTTTGATGTAGGTAAACGACCTGAGGGAAAAGACGTAGTATTTTCTGCAAACATCTCTGGTTACCTTAGGACCGAGAACCTGTAATTCATTGTCGGAAATGGTGTCGTTGACCTCAAAGGAATAGCTGCCTTCTTCTTCATCGCTCCGGGCGTCCCGGTATTCCACCTCCGGCTTATTGATATTCTGCCTGAGGGCACCGATATTGTACCGGCCGGCTAAAAGGGCTATCGCTTCGCGGAAGCTTTTTCCTTCTTCCCGGGCACATACCTGGATACCGTTGCGGGGGACCTGGTCGTCACCGAAGTCGGTTACCAGCCAATTGCCGTCAGCGGCTTGTTTCAGAGAAGCTGAAGGCGTTCTTTCTTCCCGTATCTTGAATCTCTTTTCCCTTGTTTCCAAGGCCTGCCGGGCCTGAGGATAATAATACAGGATGATATCCAGGCCACCATTTGTGGCATCCAATATGTTTTGCTGTTCTACATACATAGTTACGTTGTTACATTCATTTTCCTTGAATTTTGCTGTCCTGCTCTTTCAGATTCCACATGTATTTGGGAATCGTTGTCAGGAATCCGCCGATTTCTGTCACCAATTCTGCGACCGGTACTTCACATGCAAAATGGTATTCAAATATTTCACCGCTAAATTGGAATTTTCCGTTTTTCTCTTTGAGGACATATCGGTCAAAGAGGAGCAAAAGAGACTGTAAAGTTTTATCTGGTTGCAGCATGGTTCGTTTTATTTTTTCTGACATATACATAACAGCGAAGCGGAGATGTTACCGTTTTATGCTTCAGAATGAATGTTTCGAATCCCCATCGCTGAAGATTTTTGCAAATAAACTCTGCTCTGGCCGGATCTCTTCTGATTGTTATATATTCCCAGTTGCGGGAGAGTTCTTTTTTCATTGATAGTTGATTAAAACGGTTTTCTCTTTATTTGTAAATTTGTTTTTGGTTTTGCCGGATTTCTGCTAATGAACAATCCAGCTCTGCATCCCGGTCTACTAAAGTTCCGGCAATGGCTTTTACTTCATTCACAGACATTTGGTCTTTTATTGTATTGGGGATCGATTGGATATAAGCCACCTGTGTTTTGGCTGTATCCACTACCGTATTCAGTAAATCTTTTATCGCGCCAGCTGTTTTTACATCGATATCCCCGCTTTTCAGTTTCCGGATAGCGTCCATAGCTTCTTTCCGGACATCTACCAAAGTAATTCCTGTATTATTCATCTTTCCTGAATTTATTTATTTGACGTTGTAGTGCTCCTTTTATCCGGATAACCCGCTGCAGTTCTTCCGGATACCGGGCATACATGCTATTTTCCTTTTTTAGTTGTTCTGACCGGCTGATCAGATATAAATTATCCGGGGTCAGATTCTGCCGGTTTTTGTCCCGGAACTGGACGTTATATCCCGGAGGAATAATCCCGAAATTCTCTTCCCAAACCACCCGGTGCTTTAATCTGAATTTGTTGGGTTCTGCAACTTTCACCTCTATATAGCCATCTGCATTTATTCGTTCATATCCGATCGGTTTATGGTTGGCCGGGATATTTCCTTTCCGGAACATTGTTTTTCGGGCTTTCTCATAAACATTTGCCGGCATTTTCTTTCCCTTATTCGCCGGAATATTTCCTTTGGAAAAACGATAACGTCTTCCGTTATTCTGTAAATTCACGGCCAACATTTGCCATTGTTCCTGCATAAATTCCGGGCTTTTCTTCAGTCCCAGGATTTTTGCGCGGGAATATACGCTCCGGAGGCTTCTTCCCAGTTTTTCACAGATTGCAGGATTCGATTCAGAAGGATAATGTTTTCTCATAAAATCGTCCTCTGTATTAGTCCATTGTTTGCCGAACATAACGAGTTATTTTAAATCGTTAAATATTTAAAAGATGGTGATCGATTATTGTTTCTGGTTTTATTTCCAAAAATTTCAGAATAAACATAGAATCGCTTATAAAGAATTCCCGATCGTCAGGAAAATCCTTAAACTTAAATCTTATTTCAAGGGAATTATTCTCGGGTTTACACCTGCGATTTGTTTCGTTGGCTTTCTGTATTCGTTCGTCTACCGATTTTTTGTATTTATCAAAATCTGATTCTTTTAACAGGAAACGATCATCGGCCCGTAATAATTCATCGATATTCTTTTGTAGTTTATTTTTCGGGACTCTGGTAAGAGTGTACTTTATCATGTAAATTTTCTCCATAACTCAAATTCTATAAGTTAATCACCAATTATGACACGTCCTATGCTTTTTTGAGGGCCGGTAAAGTTTGAGAAGTTGACTAGATCAGTATTTTGGTATAGTTTGATACCAACTTTTCGAAATCTTTCATAGTTTCTCCGGTCTATGGGATATAAACCCCAGGATTTCATGTCTTCATTTAATTCCCGAACAGAATGACTGAAATGGCATAAACAGCTTTCTGCACCGTAACGATGTGTGAAATCATTTGATTGAAAGGCTTTTTGATTTTTCGAAATATGGATGTTCAGGTGTTCAAGACAACGAAAATTTAATCTTAGTTCTCCTAATCTTGAATATTCCTTTTCTTCCAGATAGGCCCGAAGTTCTAATTTATAGAAACCGAAACCTCCCTGTTCATGGTTATAGAAGTAATGTATTTTCATATTTGAAGAATTAGAGGTTAATATCAAATTCTGGTGTTCTGGCAGTTGCTACAAATGCTTCGCCGGCATTATTCCAGGTAACCCTGATGCCCCGGTTATTTTGCCCGACAAATCCGACGATCTCTTTTACATAGAGAGAATCAGGAAGATAGTTGACTGTTGAAATCAGGATATTGAGATCCGATTTCCGGATGGCGTTTTCAAAGTCAGAGACGCGGTAGTGTTGTTCTTTCTTTTTCATGTTTTGATGTTGGGAATTAATTGACCGGAGAGGGGATTCGAACCCGGATAACCTTCTGTCAGCTGTTCGCGCGATAGCCGTTATCCTTACATATTACGCACCTGCGATCTTCTCCGGAGGGTGTCCCGGTCATGACGCCACGGCCGGGACTTTGTGAAAGAACTCACCGCTTTGGACTTTCCCCGGTGCGGCATCCGGAGGTCACTCAACACAGACTATATTCCTAATTCTGTAACTATTCCGATGAGCGCAACGGCATTGGTTACATTAAACTTGTCTTTTAGTTTTTCGATCCGGCTTTTGACGGCAGGTTCGGAGATACACAAAGAGGCTGCAATCTCTTTGGCTGTTTTGCCGGATTTCAATTCACGGAGGGTGGCAATTTCGTGACTTCTCAATGCGATATCGCTGCCGCATATTTTACCACGACCGGGACAATCGGTTCGCTGGCAAGCAGAATTGTAGGTATCCGGATTGATCTGATCATCGATGCTGTCCGGATCTCCGTCAAGGGCTCCGAATTTGCAGAAAAGCCACTGCCTGAAACCGGACTCAAAACCGGTAATACCGAATTGTTTCCGGATGAATTCCTGACCTTCTTTGTCTTTCATGTACATTTCTACAAAATTACGTTTCTCCATACTGGGTAAATCCTGGAATAAAATCCGTACGCCGTTGTAAATTGCATATAGTTCCCCTCTGTGGGCGAATATTTCGGTACCGGAAAATATTCCGGCCGGAATGTTGGCACTTTGGCCAATTTGTCCTAAATTTGTTTCCATAATTGATAAAGTTTAATCCCGCTGAAAGTTCCCCAACCGCAGGCGGGATTTTTGTTAGTATTAAGATTCTAAAAGTCTGCAAGTCTCATCAACCCAAACAGAACAGTCGTTACAACCTATTGAAAACTGAACTGATTTATTCTCAGGATTATAAAGTCCGGTTCTGATATCTCCAACTTCCACGCCAACACGATTTAACTCCCAAATAAGGCCTCCATTCTCTCCTGTTACATCTTCGATGACAACCTTTACGGGTATACTTTTTATTTCTGACATAACTAAATTTTAAAGGGTTGATATTAATTTCTGACGTTCTTCAATTTCTTTTTTCTGATTTTCTGTAATTCTTCGTTATTTTTCATACTTTTTACTGTTGTACAGACCTTCTTAAACAGCTTATTTTATCGTTATAAATCAGAAGGTCTATGATTAGCTGTATAGCATATTTCAATTTTTCCTCCTTTAACTTCGACCACTGGCGGAATATGAATCTTCTCTACTATTATAGAGAAAATAATTTTACACATAGCTTCCATTTCAAGGGGAGAGAAAGAATTACGACGCAGTTTGGAATAAAACGTCGGGAACTGCATTCCGGAAACCCGGAGCAATTCATTTCTGAATTTCCGTTTCTCCGTATTATCCAAGGCATCATACCATGTCCGAAATGGGATGAAATCATCTTTCGGTATAATGATTTCTTTGGTTTCTGTGGTTACTCGTTCGAATTTCATTTGAATATGATTTATTTTGTGATTATATTTATAGTGCAAATATATCACATTGCTTTCTAAATATGCAAGAAAAAAGTGAATTTTATTCAAAAAAATTGCAAATTAATCTACAACTATTTGACAATTAAGCAATAAATTGACAAATATGAAAACAACCAGTCAAAGTATATTAGCTAATATTGTCAAAATAAGAAACGACAAAGGATTGACCCAGGCTTCTATTGCAGAATCTATAGAAGTTGATTATACAACATATAGCAAAACTGAAAGCGGTCAAATAAAACTTACGCTTGATCGACTTGCAAATATTGCAAGTTGTTTTAATATGGATATTGTAGATGTCATAACTTATCCTTATAAATATGTTCCTTTAGAATCGGCACCAGAAAAGATAAAACAAGCTTACAAACCTAAAGTAGTATTACAAATAGAACTTGAAGAAGAAAAAAAAGAGCAAGTTTTAAAATTGGTTTTTGGTGAAAATAATTCAGAAATTTTAAATAAGTAAATTATAAAAAAAGATATAGCTAATAATGAGCGAATGACACAGGTGCTAATGTCTATTAACGATAAAAAATAAGTCTTCCATGAAAAATGAAATAAGCAAAAATGAAATACTGGAAATTATGGATAGGGTTTCAGAAGACACCGTATCCCGGACCAAAATTGAGTCATTCCTATCTGGGGAAATTATCGAAGAATTAAAGCAAAATCCATCATTATTTTACACTTCAATTATTAAAGAAGATAGTGGTTTTGAATACTTGTTTACATTTTACAACGGAGAAAAATTTATTTCATTCCAATATCCAGTACATCATAAAAATCACCATTTAGATACAAAATCATTATTAGCATTCTCTTGTATATGTGCGAATAAATATAAACATGAAGAAAAATATAAAGAAATCTATGATAGATTATTAGAAGCTGTATTATCCGTTTTCCTTGATAATGGAATAAAGGTTTTAATGTAACATTAAGCGGATTTTCAGAACAATGGGATATGATAAAATGATTTGATTTATTAAAGCTTTACTGATTGACAAAATTGGCAAAAATTAAAACAATATAAATCAAAAGCTTCCAGTGATGTCAAAAATCCAGTCATCTCGACAAAAAACAGGACGCACTGATTATCAGTGCGTTTTTTGTTT
>ERZ772889.1962-NODE-1962-length-17313-cov-3.403813_pt1 | contig 17313 bp, 21 predicted proteins | sample MGYA00512127_ERZ772889 | MGnify/ENA primary metagenome ERZ772889 (study PRJEB29015, sample SAMEA2737689) | human gut metagenome | biome: human gut; feature: human-associated habitat; material: faeces | place: China | collected 2012 ...
GTCAAGATCGTACCAGCTTTCTTCAAGCTTACTCTGCGTTTTCCTGCGGAAATCGAGCCTCTGTCTTTTCTGTGTCCTCGCCTGTTACCGCTGAGATAACAAGAGTGAAAAGCTGCTGATATGCCGCCCAAGGCATATTCATTGCCTCTATCTCCTTGTAGTCCTTTGGTGCGAACGCAAGCTTGAAAACCTCGTCTATCATATCAAGGTCTTTCTTTTCAGCGTTCTTGTCGCAGATGTCAAGTATCTTCTTGACAGTTTTCTGCCTGTCGTCCACAGGGTAGACCTTGTCGCCTACTCTTATCTCAGGTGTACCTGTAAGAAGCTTGCTGTCGAGTGTATACATCTTTGCCATAGTTATTATCCTTTCTGATTTTGGGTATAAGAAAAGCACTCCGCTGTGAACGAAGTGCTTGACATTATTGTTTTGCTGTGATATAATGAACATAAAGAGAGGTACTGCGATAAGCGGTTTACCTCCGGTTGGTCAATTTAAATTATAACCGTCCTTTGGCAGAAGGGCGGTTATTTCTTTTTATTGCAGACATTGAGCACAAGCCCAATTATGTTTGTTATAAGTAGAAGTAAAGTTAAGACTTCCATAACGCTCATGTGTCGCTCACCTCCTTAGCCATGAGGCTTTTGGAGGATTATTTAAACCGCCTACCGTTATTTGCAGTACCCAAAGTTATTATATCACAGATAGTTTTTCTTGTCAAATATTGTTGTTTATGCTGCTGCCTCAGTAAACTCAGGCTTGCCGTCGGAAGCAAAGTCGAACGCAAGCGGTGCGACTGCCGTTGAATCTCCGCCGCCCCATTCTGTTACGCTGACAACGCCCTTGATAACAAGCTTTGCTCCGCTTGGGAAGTTCCACACAAGGGTTGTGGTCGCCGCCGCACCTGTTTTGAGTGCAAGGCTCTCGATGTAGTCATTGCCTGCGTCACCGACGTTTCTCTTGCCTGAGATACTGATAGTGATAGACTTACCAGTGAGCAAACGTCTTGTCCACCCCTGCTGATCAAAAGGCTTCCACTCCTCGATATTGCCGTCAATGGATACTGAAAAGCTCTCCATATCGGCAATAGTCACAAGATTGCTCTCTGTCAAGCCGTCGCCGCCTGTCTTGTCTATCTTGAACTGGTTTTCATATACGGGATAAACTCCTGTTGTGTTTGCCATACTCATTCATTCCTTTCGTAATATACTGTTGCCTCGATAACATATTCACACACGCCTCGCTCGTCCCTGCCAACAGAAACAGGCTCTTTGCATTCGAGATACTTTACCGTAAATCCGTCACCCTTATGCTGACGGATATCGGATAGGATATCAAGAACGCTTTGAGCCTTTATCTCTGCCTGCGTGGGAATATCAGTCCAATGAATAAGCACCGAGATATGTTTTTCAAGTGTTTTTGTGCAGGCTTTTCCGCCTATGCAGATACGCTGCGGCTTTGAGGTCTTTGCGTTGTACACGCCTATGCACTTGTCAAGGTTGCCGTCAATAGTGCCTGCGTACACGTCCTCGAATGTGAGGATATCGCTCAGCATATCCGCTATGTTAAGTAAAGTCATACGCCTGTCCTCTTTTTGAACTCTGCCACAAACTCATTCTTAGCAAGGTCCTTTTTACTGCCTGTGATATATGGCTCAAGCCAAGCCGCACCTGCGTTAGGGTTATTGCCTTTCTGAAAATGATACTCAGGGTGATAGTACAAACGTCTTGCCTGCGGAGAGCCTGTCACAAGACTTGCACCGCTTTCGTCAGCGTGGACAAAGGTCTGATTATTCTGCATATCGCCTGTATCGAACGGCATTGTCTGAGCACTCACAAGGTCTGCCCTCACCTGCTCCATAGCCACCTCAGCGGACTTCACAGCGGCGTCCTCGATAGCTTTTATTGCCTGCACATCAAGCTTTATTTCAATGCCCATTATATCAGCTCCAATCTTGTGTAATTCACCCTGCCGTCAGGGTCTTTGGCTTTCTCAGAGCCATATATCTTGTACGTCCTGCCGCCTATGACCGCATAGCCCTCTATAACAGCGTTATCAGGGGCGATATCTCCGCAGAAAAGAGCCTCGCCTGACAAGGTTATAAGCTGTTTCTCTGCGGATAATTTCTGCCTTGACTTCTCAGAGTGAAAGCATTTGCCCTCAAATATGACCGTCTGCTTCTTTGAGCCGTCACGATTAAGTCCGTCCGTTCGATAGACCTTGCAGGGCGTTTTGCATACCCTTTCAGGTACAAGCTGAGGAAACTTCATTACATCAGCCCCCTATAACATAGTCCTGTCTGCATAAGCACATTGTAGACCTGACGTGTTGTGATAACGCCGTCAAGAGATACCACCTTTGACTTATCGAATGACATTGAAACTCCGCTTATGCTGTAAGCGCTCAGAGAGCTTTCTAACAGCTCCGAATTGTCATAGATGAATTTCATCTGCAATGCTGTGGAACGCTTTATACGCTCTCTCTGAAAGTCTGTAAAGCTGTCAATGCCCTCTGCTGTTATGCGGTTGAAAGTCAGCGTGTCGATATCGCTTTCAGCTCTTTGCCGAATAGCCGAGAACTGTTCTTCGGAGATATCACACTCAGGACAGATGTTGCAAAACTCAGTAGAGGTGAGGTACATATCCCTCACCCCTTACTCACTGTACTCTGCTGTGTCAACGTCAGCGTAAATGCTGTCTATCTTTCCGTCCTTGCCGTTCGGGAAAGTGAAAACATCTGAGAACGCTCTGTTCTGATAGAGCCAGCCGTCACCCTCTGTGTGTCCGCCCGGAGCAAAGCTGTAAATGCTGTTGATCTTAGGTACTATCTTTGTGGTCTCAGGTGTTGCGATAAGCACGTTTATCTTGTGTGAGCCTGCGACCTTTTCATAGTATGTATCAAGTGCAGACTTGCTCGGTGTGCCTGATACCTTAGTGTAAGAACCGCTTGATTCGGTGTAATACTCCTTGCCGCTCACGATATCGGTATCAGCGGTCTTTACATAGCTTGCAGCGCAAGGCTCAAAGCCGCCGTCCTCAGGGTCAAAGTTGAAGCGGTCATAGAAACGCTCATTATCAATGACCTCCATGATAGGCACACCGTCAATGTCGGTCACTCTTGTTCTAAGACCAAGTCCTCCCTCTGCGATCTGAGTCATTTCTATCTTTCGTGTGAACTTGTCAGACTGCTCCAGCAGGTCAATAATTGTGGAAGTCACATACATAATGAGCGAGCCGTTAGACTTGTATCTTCTCAGCTTGCCTGCTGAAAGAAAGCCTTTGAGCTTGTCGAACACGTTACCCTTTGTGTATGATGAAGCGGCTGTTGATGAGTGATAGCCCTCAAGTTCTGCCGCTCTCTGAGCTGTCTTTGAGAAGAACAGAGCGTCCGTTTCGGGAGCAGACTGTGTTTTCTCGAATACCTCTGAGATATTCTTGATAGACGCTGATGAGTTCGTTTCGTCAACGTCAGCCTTATCCACAAGAAACTCAACATCACGGTCGTGTGTAAGAGTGAAAGGCACGTCCGTCTGAACATACTTACCTGTGTTCCAACCGCCGTTTCTGTTGTGGCTCTTGTAGCCTGATGTTGACATCTGTGTGAAGTGGAAAGTCTTTGCGTCAAGCCACCTAACGTTCTGTGTGATGAACGGGCTTGACAGTGTTTCCTGGATCCTTATCTCCAAGAGTTCGGGATTCCATACTTCTGCGTAATTAAGATTTGGCATGATTCATTCCTCCTGTTTTTACTTGAATTTGTTCCAGCGTTTCTGCGCTGTTAGTTTTTCCTGCGGTTTCTTTTCATCAGTATCCGAAGATCCTGCACCGACCTTGAAACCGCCCTGCTTTTTGCCGTCGGACTTTTTGCCACCCTCGCCTTTCATATCCGGATACTTCTTCACAACAGCAGAAAGGGCGGCGTTGATATCCTGCTGACTGCCGTTTCTCACATAGCTTTCAGCCACCGCAACGGCGTCCTCGATACAGTCGGGCTTGATACCAAGCTGCATAGCGGCTATCTGAGTTTTGAGCCTGAGTATTTCCTGATCTTTTTCGTCAGGTGCGTTCTCGGCATTGTCCTGCTTGTCGGACTTATCCTCGTTTGGCTGTTCCTGCTTATCTTCCGCAAGCTTGTTAGCACCCTCACCGTTCTCGTCAGCCTGACTATCGTCCACCGCAGGCTGTTCATTGTCGGCAGAGTTCTCATCTGCCTTGTCCGCAGGCTTTTCCTCAGCCTTTGGCTCGTCCTTTTTCTCCTCGTGAGTGTCGGGAGTTTTCTTCTCCTCCTCATCAGGGAGTTTCTTTTTCTCGTCCATTTTCTGACCTCGCTTTCTTAAATTTGTGTATGAAAAAAAGCACCCGTTAAGGTGCTTAGTTCCGATATTTGGGTATAAAAATACCGCCTCGCCGTAGCGGAGCGGTCAAGAAAAAATATTATCAAGATCTATTTCTGATTTAACGAACACAGCCCCAACGTCATAATCATCATATACATCAATGTCCTTACCGTCTTTTGTATATGTCTGAATCGTAGAGCCGTCAACATCAATTAACAGCTTATTTTTCTTTGCGTCAGGAAAACTACGCTCGATCAGTTTGCAAGCTTTTTTAAACTCACTTTGACTATTATCCTTGAAAATCGTATAATCAAATTTTGTCATATCAAGCCCTCCTTTATAAGCCGTAGTTCTTGTTTACTTCGTCATTTGTTTTTGACGCAGTTTCTAAAATATCTTTTAAAGCTTCGTCTTTTGTCATGTTCTTGCGCTTCATTTTATCCTTTAATAACTTTTCAAACGTTGGTGCAGGACGTTTTTCATCAAGCATCATAGCCGTTTTCTTATCAGACATAGCAACGCGAGCTTCGTGTTTATAGTAATTTCTCAGTTCAAAAGCCTGCTTGACCTGTTCTTCAAAGGGTTTTGTTTTATCTATCTGATTAGGGATATCCGTTACATTTGCATAATACCATTCACGAACATGCTGACTGTCAGCTTGTGTTATCGGTTTTCCAAGATATTTTTTCAACGTATCTTTGTCTACCTCTATTATACCACTTTTTCCCGATTTGTCAACACCACCATAATACTTCTCCCTGCTATGATTCCTATGCAGCACCTCATTATGCTCCTCAACGAACACCTTTAATTCGTGCTGAGCCTGCCTGAGCTTTCGGCGGTATTCCTTGGCTGTATCAGGGTCGCAGGTGCCTGCCGCAAAGCGTTTTAACTTGCGGACTTTCCGTTCCATTGCACGCTGTTTCTGCTCAAGCTCTCGCTGCTCTTTTATCTTCTCCGCCGGTATCGGCTCAGGTATCTGCGTTCTGCCATGTATATACTGCGTCATTGTGTGACGGCAATTCGGGTGAAAAAGCCCGTTCTTTACGGCGTACGACAGCAGCCAAAACCACTCACCGCAGTAATTTGACTTGCCTTGAAACTCGTCCTTTTCCCCCTCCCATACCGTGAACACATCATCAATGTATACTTGACCTTGCCAAGGCTCACAGGTCTTTGAACAGCCGCCATACTGTGACACAAGCACAGTATCATAGCCAAGCTCTGCAAAGCGTTTCGCCGCACCCTGCAACGCTGCCCTTGTGGAAGTTGTCCTAAGCGCCATTCGCACATAGTCGGCAATGTTCACTCGCTTGCCGTCAGCGTATACGATACAGTTTATGCCCTTGTCAAGAAAATCCCTTGTGGCAAGGTCGATAGCCTCGTTAAGCGTCATAGAGCCTGTTCCCATTGCAAGCTGTACCCTGTTCAATGTCTGCCTGTAAATATCGTCTGTCATTCGCAGAGCGGCTGTTTCAGCGGTCTTTTCAAGGGTGGTGACGTCTTCCATAAGCTTTGCCATTTTCTTTTCGTTCACGCCAAAGAAATGCTTGTCGGGGATAGGTGTTATAGGCTCGTCAGAAAGCTCCTGGGCACTCCGTTGTGCCTGCTGCTGACCCTCTTGAAACTGCTCCGTCATAAGCTGTCTTGTCTGATCGTCGATAACGTCAACGTACTCGTTCATAATGTCGAGGTTTTCACGGCGGAAGTTCTCCATATTTTTCAGTTTCTCAGCCTGCCAAGCAGACCATTCAAAGCCGTAACGCTGCTCTTCCGCCTTGTGCCTTTTGAGATTGCGTTTCAGTGAAGATATGAGCCTTAGCTCTATCTCCTCAAATATTTTGGCTATGTCCTTAAAATTAAGCGTACTCATCACCTACCGCAGTAGGCTCACCCTCTGTAAGCCCCTTTTCCTGCATTATCCGCTTGACCTCTGCAGCTTTCCAATCGTCCTCTTTAGAACTGCCCCACAGCTCCTCCACCTGCGTTTCAACTGACATAATACCATATGTGCTCGCCTTGCCCACAGTTTCAACTCTGCTGTCAAAGTCAGGCGCACCGTACTCACCGAAGTCAACTGTCACCTCATAAGTCTCAGGGGCTTTGCCCTGCATATTGTCATAGGTCATAAGCACCGCAGAAACAAGCTGCGGCAGAGCCTTTTCAAGAGCCGTTGTAATAGTGTTTCGGGTGTTGCCTGTAACGTCTTTCTTCTCTCGCTGAGCGTCTGCGCTTGACATCTTGCCCACATCTATGCCAAGCGTGGCAGGAGATACAAGCCCTTGCAGACACATAAGCAGGCAATTCGTATAGCTTGCCACAAACGCCTCATACTTGATATCAGGCTGAACTACTTCTATCTTAGGTGCTGCTCCTTCTGCTGACAGCGGTGGGTCAATGCTTATGTAACTGTTGCCGAACTGGTTAGGCGCTTTAAGCTTACCGCTTGCAGGATCTCTAGGTATCATGCTTTCGGGGATATACTGCTTTACCCTGCCTGCTCTGATAGCGTCCCACCATTGTGAGATCACCTCGTCCAAAGCGTCAAAGCAATCAGACTTGCCGCCGTCAAAAATACTCTTGCCTCTGTTCGGATACTTTCGTGATGAAAAGAATTTCAGCGGCACAGCCATTATATACTCGCCATCAAACTCAGTTCGGGAAGGTATCGGTGCAAGGCAAGGCACGTTGTCCAAACCGACCTCGTGACCGTTATCGTCATACAGACGGCTTACTATGTACCCCTTGCCGTAATGCTCTTCAAGGTGAAATCTCTTTGAGCCTGCATAATGCACAGAATGAAAAACGACCTCGTTCAGCAGACCTCGTACAAAGTTATACTCCACTTTGTCAGCACCGATAAACTCGACTATTGGCGTATCAGAAAGCTCAGTATCCACCGATATTTTGAAAGCTCCGTCGCCGTCAACAAGTGCGGTAACTATCGCCTTGCCTGTCAGCTCTGTGAAGTCTATATGCTCGCAGATATTATCGAAGTCAGCCTTTGCTTTGTCCCCTGTGACCTTGATATCGTCCATATCAGAATAGACAATGTATGAAAGCGTATCGGCGATTATTGCAGGCAGACCGCTATGTATCTTGCGTATCTTTTCATTCTCAGGGACGCTGCTCCAGAATGAATTTGTGCCTAGGTTAAGCTGACCAAAGAACTGTGAAAGCTCTGCGGCGTCACCACGATACCAAAGCTGTGACCTTATCACATCTGTCATAAAACCTGTTTTCTCTGTGATAGTTATACTGTATTCGGGTGCAGGCTGGATATCAAGCCAGTTTCTTATCATATTTTTCACCTTGCTTCCTATGCTGAATTTAGTCAATCTTCACACTTCCTATCTTGTCACGATACGGCAGCCAGGCATACTGACAGGAATTGATAAGGTGGTCGTTGCCGTCCTCCGGCTCAGCCTTATCCTCTTTCCAACTGTATATGTTAAGCTCGCCTGCGTACTCCTTGCAATGCTCAAGGATATAAAAATCACCTGCCGCCAGCCAAGCTGACTGCAAGTGTATTCGGTCAATTATTTTCGTTTTCTTGAATGCCGGGATAAAATTATATATGCTGCCTGTGAGCCGTCCAAACTTCTGACATTCAAGTATGGTCGCCTGATCTGCACTGTCGATATACACATCTCTTGCAAAGCCCCACGTCCTGCGGTTTTTCTCCAAGAACGCCGTGAATATTTTCGGTATGTCGGAAGGTGTGAGCGGCACTTGTCTGTCACGATTGTTATACACTTCCTCGTCAAGAGTGATGCACTTTCTGTCAGCCGTTATGCCCACAAAGGTGAACGCTATGGTATCGGGTGAGGACTGAGAATAGGCTGTGTCAAGCCCGGCTGAGAAGTACACATAATTGAAAGCTTTCGCCTGCTCTGCTGTCAAGATATTTCGCTTTTGCAGGTCAAACACAAGCCCTGTTGCACGTCCTCTCAGACCGAGTATCTTGTTCTTATACAGCTTTGTGCCTTTCGGAGCGGCAGCCATTTTCCGCTTGATATCCTCATCAGTAAGTGAAAGATTATCACGAAAAGTAAAGAACCAGTACCGCCAATTGGGTACAGGTTCTTCTGTAAGCTCTTTCATTATCTCCGCAGGCACGTCACAGACGTATTTCTGATACGGACGTGAGCGGTTTACAAACTCTTTATACACAGGCAGAGAGGGGTCGTCAGGGTTGAGGGTCGCCATAAGGTAATCGTTTCGGGTAGACATCTCACGGACAAACTCGATATCGGCGGTATTTATCTCGTCGATATACACGCAGCCGAACTGAGCGCCCAGCACCATTTCCCACTTATCCTTGTTGTCATATCCCAGAACATAGATTATCTTGCCCTCAAACTTGATATGCGGCAGTTTGTAGTCTTTATCACCGTTGCCGAAGTACCGAGCATTAGTGTGCAGGTCAAGAATGCCGTTATCCTGCTGAATGATAGTTTCCTCAGCCTTTCCCGTAGTCTTAGCGGCAATGACGTGAAGTTTCTTTCGGCTTGCCGACACCATACGCATGAACTTTATTCCTGCGCCCACAGTTGTTTTGCCGCTTGCGGTAGTCCCCTCAAGAAAATCCGCAGACACACCTCGAACGCTGTTGATGAAGTCCATATACTTCTGCGACAGGGGAAACTTACTCGTCAAGCCCCTCACCGCCTATCTGAGCGAAAACGTCTGAAAGCTTTTCAGAGGTCTTGACCTCCGCCTGTATCTTAGCCACATACTCTCCTGTCATTTTATTGAGGGTATCGACGGCTCTGATACGGTCAGCAGGGTCATTCTTGCCGTCCTTAGCGATATCAGACAAGAGTGCCTGCCTCTCCTTTGCGGTCATTATACGCTCGTCCTGAGCTTTCTCGGACAGTTCACGGATATACTCCGCAACACTAGGATTATCTAGGATTTTGCAGGCGTCAGCTTTCGCATACTTCTCGCTGTATCCTGCCTTTATAGCACTCTGAACGGTGTTGCCGCTCTGAGCATAGTATTCTGCAAATTTCTTTTGCCGTGCTGTCATGAGGGGGCACCGTCCTTTCTGAGATTTTGAAATAAAAAAAGAACTGCCACATTGTTGTAGCAGTTCGTAAGATTATTTTTTGTCAATGATATAATTTAATTCATCAGCAGACAAATCCGCTGAATGAATACCATTTGTTCTGGTCTTAGCAAGTTTACCAAATCTCTCAAGCATTCCTTTATACTCTGGCAGGATTTTACTGTGGCTGTTAAATTCACAATCTTTAAATTCCTGATACTTGCCATTAGATTTTATAAGCCATTCTGCATATTCATAATACTTTGCTTCTTCATTATCATTTCCGTCAAAGCCTCTAAATATATAGTCTTCACGATCTAGACCTGTCACATCTTCAAGATTGTCAAAAGAAAAGGTCATGCACCTTAACATTCCTAATATCTCGTGGACCTTTTCAGAAACGGAGTATGGAACTTCTTCAAACGAAGAGCCTATCTCTTCATAATTATATTCAAACCCCTGTGCGAGAATGTCTTGATATATCTCATATTGTTCAGCGCTATCAGTATCAAGGCGTTTAAGTATCTCATACTGATTGAAAAGTATTATTCTGTCTTTTTTGCTAAGTTCCATTTTAGAACCTCCTTTTGTTTATTTTCTATATATTAGCATATAAAGCATAAAATATCAAGGTTATAAACAAAAATTCTCCCTACTGCACAAAATCATTTTGCCTTTTTTATGCAGTATATCAAAAATTCGACATTTATGAACTTTTTGCGACGCAACGCAAAAGGCACCCCATAGGAGTGCCTCTCACAAATATATTATAAGGAGTTAAGTAAATGTTGGAGCAGATCTGAGCGGTGGCTCGCTCTCGACCTGCATACGGAGCTTTCGCCCCGTCGGACTTTTTTATGGAGGTCCGCAAATGTTTGCTTGCCTTATTGGCTATTGTAATGATATCATACTATGTGCGTTCCTGCAAGTGGTATTGAGTGGTCTTGTGTGGTATATTTAATTTCTCACAACCATTGTGAAACATTCTCAGCACAGTTTTGTAATCTCTGAAAATATAGTTGTGAGCTATCTTCTTCACCGATATACCGTTGATGAAATACAGCTTGATTATCCTTGCAGTATCTATGGTTTCAGCTTCCTCATTGCAAAACATTTCGTCTATCTCAGCTTGTATCTCCTGCGTGAGCCTTGCACGCTCTTCGCTCAGCTCCTTTTGTTTCTCACCCTTGCAGGCATAACTCAGCATTGAGCTTTCAGCCGTGTTGCCGGGCGTTCCTGCCGAACTGTCATTCTTGTCATAGCATACGGCTTTCCCATTCAGTATCCTTGCCCTGTTTTCTTCAAGATTGGCTATGAGCTTTGGTATCAGCTGATAGCGTGATATCTTTTCTTGTATTGTCATTTTGTACCTCCTCGATCATTCTTCCGCAAACAGGACAGAACTCAAAGCGGACTTCCTTGCCGTCTGCACCAAGCTTTTCGCTCCACTCTGTTACTCCATTGCAGTATTCACAGCCTGCATATTCAGGTAAGTTTACTCCGTTATGTTTTGCAAGCCCCTCGTCGCAGAGTATCAGTTCAAGTGCCTGCAATGCATATGTGAGCTTTTCTTCCCTGTCCTGCGTTTTGTTTATCTTCCAGACCGTTGTCTGCCCTCTGCGGATATTCTCCTGCATTATGCAAGCTTGCCTGAAAAACCTGCCGTTTCGCTCTTTACTGTGAAGATACTCCCGCTTGTATTCTGCCTGCTTGTCCTCGCATATCTCTTTTGACCACCCCTCGTGCCTGTTCTTATAGCCAAGTCTTGATAACTGTGAGAAATATTTATATTCCTCAGCAGGATACTCGTCATAGATGAGCCTGCCGTCTATTGCCATATCTTCATACCGTGCGAATTCTTCTTGTGACATTCTTTTGAAATCTATCTTTATAGTTGATACCCCCTTTGCGGAGGGTCGTGGTAGGTTTGTGCCGTTTTTCAAGAACTCTTTCTTTATATATATTCTTTTTATTTTTCTAATACGAAAGGTTAGAAAAACCCTGAAACCCACCACAAAAGAGTAAACCCTCCACCTATATTTGTTCGTCAAGCGTAAGACCTGAGTAATAGTTATACTTTCTGCCTTTTACTTTTTCAAATCTTTTGGCTATTTCTAGTCCAAACTTGGTATTCGACATTTTATACTCATTGCCGCTGTCTGCCCACCTGAGATAAGCGGCATACAATGCACTTGATTGCACGCTCAGACCCTTGCCCACAGTACACTTATCCTCAACAAATGCAGAGATAACGTCCATTTCACGGCGGTACTCCCTCACTTCTTCAAGGACGGCACGAGGCATTTTAAGTCCCTCTTTCTGCCACAGCAGACAGCCCTCGACTGCCCAGCGGAATATGCCCGTAAGCTCCGCCGACAGCTTGTATTTTAGCCTGCGGTCTATCTTTTCTTCGGGGATCTGCACGGTGAATGGTATCATATGTATCCTGCGCCATATGCCCGTATCCGTTCCTCTGATAACGGGTTTATGATTTGTCGCCATCCAAAGCTTGAACTCAGGCTTGAACTCAAACTCGTCGCCGTAAAGCTTTCTTGCGGTAACAGTATCGTCGCCTGTAAGCTGTTTGAGCAGACCCTCGTTGATACGCACGCCCTCGTTAGGCTCAACGCTTGTCACGAGCCTTGCACCTTTGAGCCTTGCGATATCGCTGTTTATGGCGGTGCTCTGATTTGAACGCACCATAATAGTTTCAGGCTGGATATTTGCCGCATAGTCCCCGAAAATATCCCTTATAATATCAATGAAAGTTGACTTGCCGTTTCGTCCTGTTCCATATAGGAAGAACGCACATTGCTCGGTGGTCGAGCCTGTCAGGGAATATCCCACAGCTTTCTGAACGTATCTGATAAGATCTTTATCCTTTCTAAAAATATCATCAAGAAATGCAAGCCAGCGAGGACAATCGGCATTCTCTGAATACTCAACGGCTGTCATTTTCGTCAGATATGTCATAGGGTCGTGAGGAGATATGCCGCCGCTTCGCAGGTCGATAACTCCACCCGGGGTATTGAGAACAGTTTTAAATCTGTCCATCTGAGCCGGCAGAACAGGAACGTGGTGCATGACTTCGCTTAGCATTGCGTTCTTTGATTTGTTAGAACGGCAGGACTTCATATGCTTTTCAAAGGCTTTCGCCATATCCGTTCCCTCGTCTGCGTCAAGCTGAGCGTACACCTTTGCCTCTGCCGCCATACAAGCCACAGCTTTGTCAGCAAGGCGTTTAACTGTGCCTGTCATATCGGTGCACCACTTTCTGCCGTCATACCAAAGCCAGCGTTTGTCTGTATAACAGTATCTCACCTGCTCGCCAAAAAGGTCAACAAAACGCAGAGCGTTGCCTGTATCGTCAAATGAATAAAGTCTTGGCTTGGTTTCTTCCTGCTCCACAGCACCCACAGAAATCGGTTCAGAGGGTGACTTAAAGTTAAGAGAAAATCCCCCTGCGAACTTTGGCGAATAGGTCTTGTCGCAATCTGCAATGGCTTTCTGAATGGTGAGTGCTCCGTAGGTCGAACCGCTTTGCGCCCTGTCCCACTTTTCCCTCATAAGACCTGAGGAGCGGAATATCATATCCATCTTCTCTGCGTCACAGCCTGTCCAGAAGGCAAGCATTGAGCAGAACGCCATATCAGCTTCACTCTGCGAGGTATATCCTGCGGTTCTTCCGCTGTAGAGGGAAACAAACTTTCCGCCGTTTTTTGCACCTGCCGCCGCTTTGATTATCTGGTCTGCGGTGTCAAGTCTGACAGCAGGAACAGCCTTTGCCACAGGCTCGTGACCGCCGCCTATATACTTTTCGTGCAATGGCTTTATGCTGTCGGAACACTCTGCGATGCCATCATATTCTGAGCAGGAGTTGCCTGTCATAACGAAAAATCTGCCGTCCTCATACATCTCAACTGAGCCTTTACGTCTGCCACGCTTCGGGAGCTTTCCTCTGCATATGATATGTATGCCCTTGCCTGATTGAGATATCTCAGTATAGCTTTGCAGGGTGGAGATAAATTCGGATATGATGTTGCCGTTCTCTCCCCTTTGGTATGCCTCAAGCTCCTCCTCTTTGCCGTCAATGTCAACACCGAAATATGGACAGCCACCGAACATAAATCCTATGCCCGAATGTTTTTTTGAGGCTCTCACCGCCGTATCAAAATCGCACCAAGTAGAGGGGTTATTTGACATAGCCCCTCCGCCAGTAAGTGCGTTTATCGGCACTTTCTTTATCTTCCCTCTCTTTTCATCAGGCACAGCATCCCAGCATATCCAGTTTGGCAGGGCTTTAAGCTCCTGCGGTATTTGTTCGTACATATATCCAACTCCTAACATAAATTTTGAAAAGTCAAAGCCTTTCACTTATCCCCGAAAAACGTTCAAAAAGTTGCATTAAAAATGCAACAATTGCAGAAATGTTGCCAAATTAAAATATAAATCATTTGTTTGCACAAAATATCATCTGCATTTTTATGCAAAAGTACCATGACTTTTCGCTTTTCTCAGAAATCAGAACGGCACGCCGTCATCTGTAAGCACGTCCTCAAAATCTTCAAGCGAGCCTATGGCACTGTCAGCCTGCGTATTTGTCTTAGGCGTTGCAAAGCCCGTCTGCTTAGTCGCAAAGCTGTCCGCCTTCGGTGCAGAGGATTTGAACTTATGCTTGCACTCGGGATACTTTGTAGGGCTGACAAAATTAATGCGTTCCTGCGGCTCTCCGTTTTTGTAATTAGGGTTTGATTCGTGCTTGAGGTTGACCCTTATGCACTTGTTCAGCAGGTCGGTGCAGTATGCTTTAAGGCTGTCATACTCCTTGCCGTCAGGAAGCTTAGCCGCTTTGCCCATTGCCATAAGCTGAGCAAAGTTGTAGCCCTCCACCTGCATATCGTTCTCGTTAGGCTCATGCTTTTTCCATATGGTGTGAAACAGGCAGGAGTTGCCGTATTTCTGTCCCTGCACGTCATTTCTGATGACGAGAGTGAAGTTAAGACCCATCGAGCCTTTCTTTGTTGTGCGTTCCTCGATAGCGGTTATGATGCACTCGTAATCGCCCTCAGGCTTTAATCCGTTCTGAAATGCCTCTGATTGATTTGACTTAAATCCCATTTTTTATTCCTCCGTTAGTAAATTTACTGCGTCCTCTGCCGAACGGCATATGCCTGCCAATGCTCCGCACTCACGCATTTTTATTATGAACTTCTTCTGCTCAGGACGAACTCGTCCCGACTTTGTTTTGACTTCGATAAAGACAGCTCTGCCGTCCTTATGCCTTACGCCGAACAGGTCTGAAAAACCTTTCGGCACACCTGTAGTGAAATATCTGCCGTCAACTGTTTTCCCCTCGCCAACGTTCACACGAAAGACAGTGCAGTAGGGCGACACCGCACAGCGTATCTCGTTTTGTATCCTGTGTTCTTCCGTCAACCTATAAGCCCCCTTTGCCTTGCCTGATAATACGCCCAGCCTGATTTGTAGCCGTGACTTTTCGCATACTGCAAAAGTTCGGGATAGGTATGACAGTCGGCAGGACTTGAAAAGTCAAGCTTAAATCCCTCCACCTTTACAAGTCCCACGCTGCTGTCAGTTTCAAGCTTTCTCTCGGCTGAGGGAAACTCATATCCGCAATGAGGACAGCATACTTTCACGCCTGCAGGGGGAGCGGAGAAAGTATAGAAACATTCAGGGCATTGTTTCACCTTGTCGCTCTGCTCCTGCTTTTTATGCTGAGCTTTCGGCTTTTTCTCCAAGCTCCACTCCCTGTCGTCGTCAGGCATACCAAATCTTGCATAGTTGCCAACGTGGTCGATTATGACGGCTCTCTTGTTTGGTCTGTACCGCATACATCTCATAGCCTGCTGAATGTAAAGAGTAAGGCTCTTGGTGGGTCGCAGGAGTATGGCACACTCGCAGTCAGGAACGTCAAAGCCCTCTGAGATAAGGTCAACGTTGCACAGCACCGTTATATCTCCCCTGCGGAAAGCTGAGATAATGCTGTCACGCTCTGCCTTTGGGGTCGAGCCGTCAATGTGTGCCGCCTTTATGCCGTTGCCGTTAAATACCTCTGCCGTCCGCTGAGAATGTCTGACGGAAGCACAGTAGCAGACCGCTTTTTTGCCATTTGCTAACTGCTTGTAATACTTTATGACATCACCGAAAACAGTATTTTTTACCATAGCTTTTTCTATTTCAGCCGCCATATATTCTCCGTGAGAAACGTGAAGCCCTGTAAGGTCGGCAACGTCAGGAGCATAGTAGTCATAAGGTGCAAGACAGTTGTTATCAATAAGCCATTTTGCGGATACGCCAATGATAAGCTTGTCGTTCACGTCACCAAGCCCGTCGCCATTAAGGCGGACAGGAGTCGCAGTAACGCCCACTCTCGGCACGTCCGAAAAGTATTCGTATATGCGTTTGTATGACTGAGCAAGGCTGTGATGATTTTCGTCAGTTATGATAAGTGCAGGCTTTGGCAGCTTTTTCAGCCGTCTTGTAATAGTCTGCACCATACCCACCTCGCAGAGCTTCATATCAACGCCCCAGCGGATAAACGTCTTTTTTATCTGCTCCACAAGCTCACGTCTGTGGACGAGAAACAGCACACGCTTGCCGTTAAAGGTCGTTCGCCTTGCCATTTCAGCCACTATGCAGGACTTTCCTCCACCGCAGGGCAGGACTATGCAGGGTGCTTTATACCCTGCACGCCAAGCCTTTCTTACCTGTTCCACCAGCTCATTCTGATACGTTCGCAGTTTCATTGGACTTCGCCGCCTTTACCCTTTTCAGAACGCATTTCATGCAAAGCTGTTTGCCGTAATTCTTCATCGAGCCGTCTATTATCTGCTGAACTGTGCGCTTGCCGTCTGACATTATCGTCTTTCCGCACTCTGAGCAGATATGCTCGTCTGCAAGGTGATAGTATGTCCTCAGCGCTTCATCAACAAGTTTCAGATCGTTGCTTATATACATACTGTCGAACAGCCCGATAGGACTTTTGCAAGTGTCAGTGCCGTCCGTCTGAGTGGCGAAAAGATACTTGCCGTCAACCACAACAGTTTTAAGCACAGTTGTGAACATACCCTCGACAGTTATCTTCTCATCAAGCAGCTTGCCGATAGTTTTAGCTTTCTGCCTGCCGTCCTCGCCTGTATCAAGGTGATTGAGAAAATACACGATAACGTCCTCCGGAAGCATTTCAACGCTTCTCACAAGCTCCCAGAAATTCTTTGCTATGTCAGTGAACTTCTGATAGCCCGTTTCCTTTGCACGGCGCATAAACTCGTTCACCATAAGATACTGACTATCGTCAACGGCTATGGACTTTGCCGTCTGAGCTTTCATAAAGCGTTCTATCTCGCCGTAATTGTCGGTATGTATCGTTGACTTAAACTGCGTGCGGAACGGAAGCTGTTTTCCATTCACGTTCACAAGAGCAAGCTCGTCTTCTTTGAAATTTCTCAGGGAAGCAGATTTGCCGCTTCCTGAAAAGCCTAATACAAGTATCGCAAGTCCCATTCTCTTTCCCTCCTTATCTTATGGTCAGTCCCGGTCTGCGGACAACTGCCGCATATGGTATCTTCCTGCCTGCCTCGATAGCCACCTTGACAGCCGTCTTGCTTATGTCAGGATCTTTGTATTTCAGCAGGCTGTCATCATTGACCTTTGCCCACTCCACAAAGGCTTTAGGGTCTGTTATCTCTGTGCTTTCCCTGCCCTTTGTAATGCTTATCTTAGCCATAACGCCCTCTATTTTGTTAAGGTTGACCCTCTGCATACTGTTCATAAGATAAGCTTTAAGGCTCTCTGCCTGCTTGACCTTCTGCTCACGTCTTGCTTTGAGGGCTTTTTCCTCTGCTTCAAGCATTTTTATAACAACTCTGTCTGCCAATGGTTTGATGTTCATTATATATTACCTCCTAA
>ERZ772889.1964-NODE-1964-length-17306-cov-6.498928_pt1 | contig 17306 bp, 13 predicted proteins | sample MGYA00512127_ERZ772889 | MGnify/ENA primary metagenome ERZ772889 (study PRJEB29015, sample SAMEA2737689) | human gut metagenome | biome: human gut; feature: human-associated habitat; material: faeces | place: China | collected 2012 ...
GGATACCACTATCATCAAAACCATTCTGCATGGTTTTCTTTTCGGTGAATGAGCTATTACTGTATTTCGAGTTATAGGCTGTCAGTGTAAGATTTGCCATACGATGCAGCCACACTTCATGTATCTGCTCATAGTCATCTCCCAGTTCCTTCTGCCAAATCGGCGTAAGGTGCTGAGGCATGATGTGCTCAATGGAATAGGTGCCGTCATCACAGTGGCGATATACATCCTTATCCTCCGAAGTGCCGAAATTCTCGAAGCGTTCAAGGATGTAAATCTTATTCTTGCTGTTCATCAAATAAACTGGACGTTCCTCAAATGCTGCCTTAAACTCAACATCGTCCGAGAAGCGGGCACGCTCCTTCTTTGAGAGAAGCGCATACTTGAACTTCTCGACATAGTCATCCTCGGTGCCGTCGTACCGGACGATTTCCCGATGAAGCATGAGAAAAATCTTGTTCAGAGCATTTGTCGGCAGATCACACATCGTCCTGCGGAACAGGTAGTTCTCTGTCGTCAGGAAAATCTCCGTGACCTGCGTTAAAGTCAGTTTGTTTTCATTGTATAGGCGCAGCACTTCGAGGAAGTACGGCCTTGTTACCGTAGTCTCCAGACGGTTCAGTCGGTCAATGCAAGCGTCAAGGGCAGCACTGCCAGAATTACCCTCAAGGAGAATCTGGTACCGCTTTGCATAGGCCAGCATCTCGGCAAGGAGTGGTTCCATTTCGATTTTTCCAAGCTCCACGAAGTCCTTAAAATTGATGTAGATTTTCTTCTGCTGCGGGATGGCCTGCTGCTTTACACTCAGGTAATCCCGGATGAAGGCACTTACATCATATTTCGTGCAAACCTCGATCTTATTCCAGTATTTCTCATAATAATCCTCCTGCTCCTTAGAAGGTAAACCCATCAGTATGAAGTTTCTGATCTTATCACCTTCGCTGAGATCAAGACCAGTCGAGTTCAGGCTTTCAAAAATGAGTTGTGGATTGTCGTCCATATCCAGCCGGATGTTTATAATCTCCAGACAACAGATCGCATCGTAAAGCTGGTCGATGGTGATTTCCTGTTTCTGAATGCGGTCATAAAAATAATCGTAGTTTACAGTCAGATTTGACTCGCGGATATGCTCCGTCGGGTCAGAGAACAGCTTTCCAAAGGCGGTCTGGTCATTCTTTACTGGTTTGAGTTTGATACGAGTATCCTCCGGCTTCCACTTATCCACAAGGTATTCCTCAAAAATCCGCTGCTTCAGATTAGCGGTCTCCGGCACAATGACACCCTTATCAATCAGGTTATACATGGCAAGAAATAAAAGCGATACAGTCGTAAGACGCTGCTGACCGTCGATAATCAGGAACTCCTCATTGTGGCCGTCCGGATTGTAAACGGAAACGAGGCTCCCAAAGAAGTGACTCTTCCGGTGCCCCTTGATGATTTTTACAAGGTCATCGTACAGCTGCTTGCAGTTTTCTGTCTTCCAGTCATAATTTCTCTGATACACCGGGATGACAAAGCGCTTGTCAGAGCCTTCCATGTATTTTACGAATTTACATTCTGAACCTTTCATTCCATATCCCCCTTGTATTACTGAAGATCGGGATCGCTCCCCAGAGGAGTAATTCCGTTTTCTTTAAGCATTTCATTTATTTCATAAATTGAATTCTCTGCACAGGCTCCCATTACGCATTGATAAACGTATCCTTCGCCCTTCAATGAATTTAATTTAAAGTCAGTTTTACCAAGAAACATTTCAGCCTCCGGCAGTGGCAGCTTTAATCCTACGCATAACGCCAAAACTGTCTGTACAGATGTTGGATACTCTTCATCATTTCTCAAACGCTGGATGGTCTTTTCTCCTACGAGCGAACGGTCTGCTAACTGTTTATTTGAGAGCTTTCTTTCTTTTTGTAAAGCTACCAGCGTTTCGGCAAAGGAACCGGGATATTTTCGCAGGGCTTCTGACCGACGCTTGGCGTTCTGAATCTGGTCGAGTAGCGTTCGGTTATGCGTGTTTAGTTCAAAGGAATACTCAACCTGATTTTCAACAGGAGCGGCGTTCCGCATGAACTGCGTGTAATACTTCACCCCTTGATATTTCGATTGATAGCTATACCCCTTCGAGAAAACAACGCAGCACTCATCCATGTGTGTGAGTGCATATTCTGACAGTGTCGTATTTCCGGCCTGATTCCTCGCTATATATTTCTCATTGTTGAGAACGAGGTGACGATCCGTAAAAACAAACTGACCGCTGTCAATTAGTTTTTTAAACTCGCGGTCGAAACAGTAAGCCTTAAACAAATCGGCATAAGGAATAGTGAATGTCTGATTCTTACCCAAGGCACCTGCTTCAAATGAATATCCACGAACATACTGACCATCTACAAACGGATATGCACCTTCGGCTTTGGAATACCCCAGATCCATCAAACGAACCTTTGCGGCCTGTCTTGACACATCGAACAGCTCCGCCAGTTCATCAATGACATTCTCATAGGCTGTAATGCTCGCATCATCAACCCCGCCATAAGTTGCAAGAAGCTGATTTGCCTTCATGCGCGTCATTTTTGCGGGCATCAAGATTCTCGAAGCAACGCCTTTGGCTTGCCACTCCATCCAGTCTACAGCCTTCCATTTATCTGAATCAGTGTTGTTTGCAGCTATTTGGCACTGAATAGCCCTTCCAAGATTATCGTTAGCACCTATCATTTTCATCAACACATGATATGGCTGATGACGGTGCCAGTGAAAACACTCATGTGTCAGCGTAGTACGCTTTGTTCCTACAGATCTCTCATAGGAGACACGCGGATCAAGGTATACGGTTCCGCGTTTAGCATTGCGAATTGTAATCTTCCTGTGCTTATCGAGAACATTCCCGTTATCAAATATGATTGTTCCAAAATAAGTAAGATCATCCGATAGAGGTACATCCTCGATAACCTGTAGTTTCATATCGCTGGCTATCGTCTCAATTGGAATCCTCATCGGTTTATCCAACGCAGCCGGACAATACCTTGTCAGGAACTTCTCAGCTTCGTCTTCAAACTGGTCACGTGAGATAATAGGTACCAGCTCTCCGGACAGGCGGTCATTATCAGATTCCTCTTGCGGCTCACAATTACCAACAGACATGATCCGGAACCCGCTCATATCAATGCCAAGAGTAACCTGACAATGAATCTTAAGCCAGCGCTCATTAAAATATCCCTTGTGAGAAGCGGACGGCATTTCGACATCGCATGATGTAATTACATCGAATGCAATCACGCCATCTTCTGGCTGTTCAATATGGATAACATTCTCGATTTCCACATCAACGACCGACAGCCTTTTCGTGTCACCAGAACGTTCCTCTTGAATATAAGCTATGGCCGCATCCCGGATATCGTCATAACGAGATTGGTCAATCAGTTTCTGCAGTGGGCTTTCATCCTGTGCTTCATAGTAGTCCAGCCTGCTGTCATTGAGTTCTTTACGAATTTCACGCCAATTAGGCATGCACTTATCCATGTGAGCGATAAATGTAGCATCATGCTTTCTTGTGATTAAATGTGTAAGCTCATGTAAAATAATATAGTCAAGGCAGGCATACGGTTTCTGGGCGAGCTGCAGGTTAAACCACAGCTTCTTTTTACCTGTACTGCAGGCACCCCATTTTGTAACCATATATTTTGTTTGCCAAGAATCACATTTAAGTCCTGTCTGCGCCTCCCACTTAGGCAGACGCTTTTCTATTTCTTCCTTCAGAATCTTTCGATATTCTTCTTTCACATAAGCATCTCGCTGTTTCACGGTACTCTTGGCGCTCATGGATAGAACAATATTTTGATTCTGAATCTCGAAGCTGTTCTTTTGATTGTCAGGCTTAAAGACAAGAAAGTACTGCTTTCCCCATATATACATCGTCTCACCTGAAACATACTGCCGCTTCGATGCTCTTGGCTGATCCTGAAACTGCGCGATAGCCCTCTTGATAAAGCCCAGCTGAGTTCTGGCATAAGCCTCTATAGCTTTATCGTCCACAGATAAAGGCGCAGAAATTACAACATGTCCATCCGGCGGCTTCACCTGAAGGTGCATATTTTTTATATTCTTTTTTTGCACATCAATTGGGATACCGGAAATGACAATGCGCATTAAAACTCCTCCTGCTTTTCAATGATCTTATAGATGCGCTCCACTTCAGAGTCATCACCCAAAATCTCATAGAGTGCTTTCTTTATTCTTCGTATTACTACCTGATTATCTCTGAACCCAAACAGTGCCTGCTTTTTCACAGCTTTGTGGATTCTGATAGCAAGTTTCTCATCTTCTCCAGTGTTATCATAAATAGCCATCAGGGCTTTACTCTTGCGGATACTTTCCGGATATTTGTCGTTATCCTCTGGGCAATCAACACCCTTGGCCAGCTTTATATATTTCTCAAGCATCTCAGCGTAGTCAAGAACTCCCTGCTTACGCTCTTCAATGAGCTTATCAAGGATTTCTGACATCTTTGCATAATAGCGTGGATTGACTGTGACCTTTTCGATAACCTTCTTACGGATGTTATTCTCGATTGCCTCTGCTGCACCTTCCTTGTGGCCGCTATCGCCTTCACCGGTAAGTGTCTCACCCTGCTTTGCTACGAAATCCAATAGGGTAAGATCATCAAAATCACCAATCTTCTCTGCATCCGCTGCCGTGATATAGTTATCGATCATCTTTCTCATATCAGGTTCATATGCCTTCAAATCGAGAAAGTCACCACTGGCCGTACCGATGGTTTTCTTCAACTCGATGTAGAAAGTGACCTTCTTATCATATTCATTCAATTTGCCAGATGAGATGTCATCAATCAGATATGGTTTTGCTTCTGCGAAGGCTCTGACAAGACTGCTCACAAGACGATAGAGTTTTTCTCTCAGGCGTGCATAAATCTCGTCGCTCTCCTCAGACTGTCCAGAAACGCCACAGAAATAATGGATGTACTGGATCTCTCCACGTGGTTCCTCGACGCCTTCACAGAGTTCCTCGACAGCATCATACACTTCCTCAAAATAGGATACCGTAGCATCATGGCGATCTTTGACAAGTCCTTTTACATCCTCCGGATCATATCCTTCAAAAGCGCCGGAAGTATAGTCCTTCATTGCGGTCTGGAGCTGTCCAAACAACTGCTTGTAATCCACGATATAGCCAAAATCCTTCGTATCATCATCAAGACGATTGACTCGGCAGATTGCCTGAAAAAGGCCGTGGTCTTGCATTCTCTTGTCAATGTATAGATACGTGCAAGGAGGTGCGTCAAACCCGGTGAGAAGCTTGTCCACGACGATGAGGAGCTTCATATTCGCAGGCTCCTCTACGAATTTGCGCTTTGCTTCCTTTTCAAATTCCTCCACCTTGGCTTGAACCGATCCCGCATTCGGAAGATCAGATGGAGCAAGTCCCAGCATCTTCAGATATGTCTCGTATTTAAGGAAAGTTTCTGTATCATCCTCGTCGCTGACGGTGTCAGTTCGCAATTCTCCCTTATTCGGTGTATAGGAAGATACGATGGCGCACTTCTTAAAGCCCATCTGCTGGAAAATTTCGTAATACTTACAGGCCGTAGGAATACCATCGGCTACAAGAATCGCATTGCCGTTTCCATCCATCAGACGCGGTTTCATATTAAAGTCCTGAATGATATCCCATGCCACCTTTTCAAGACGCGAGCGGGAGCTATACACCTTCTGCATCGTGCCCCACTTCTCCTTGAGCTTTGCTTTTGCACGAGAGGAAAGCCCTCTGGTCTTTACGTCGAACCACTGGTCAACACGATCCTGTGAAGACAAATCCTGTGGAACATCGCGGTATTCATAACGAAGATCCAGAACGACACCGTCGGCCACGCCTTCGTTATACTTGTAAGCGTGGATATATGTACCGAAAACCTCAATACTGATCTTCTTATCCCTTTTCAGCAGTGGAGTGCCCGTAAAGCCTATAAATACAGCATTCGGCATGATGGTCTTCATCGCCGTATGAAGCTTACCAGACTGTGTTCTGTGACATTCGTCAACAAACACCACAAGATTTCCTTTTGCCTCGAAATTGGCAGGGAGGGACGCTTTCAGCTCTTCTATGTACTTGTCATAGTCATTCTCTGTCGCTTCACCACCACGACGTCCAAACTTATGTACCAGCGAGCAAATCAGCGAATCATCATATACATTCAGGCGATTCAGCAAATCTTTACCGCTCTTGGTACGAGCAATATTCTCATCCACACCAGTGAATGTTTTTTCTATTTGCTCATCAAGCTCATCTCGGTCTGTCACGATAAGGACACGAGCATTAAGCTCCGCCCAATGTGTCAGAATCCATTTTGCAAGCCATACCATTGTCAGCGTTTTGCCGGAACCCTGTGTATGCCAAAGAATACCACCCATCGGTTTATCCGGATTTCTGTTCGGATTGTGAAGCTCCGTTCTCAGATTAGTAAGCCTCTGCTGGGTACGCTTGATGCCAAAATACTGATTGTACCGGCATACTTTTTTGATGCCTTTATCAAAGACGACAAAATTCATGATAAGGTCGATGAAACGTTCCTTATCGAACATGGCATATATCTGCTTTAAGAGCTTATTTTCAATTCCTGCGCAGGTTTCGCTAATACGAATATCCACCGGATCACGCTCTTCCTCGTGTTCCTTGAAGCCGTCATCCTTCCACTCCATATAAAATTTCTCTCCGGTCAGAAGCGTGCCGTAGCGCAGGCCTTCCGACTCGTTTCCGGCCATACAGAACTGCATGGTAGTAAAGAAGCCTCGAATAAAGGAGTCCTTCTGGTTTGTGAGATTCTGGCGGATGCCTTCGGACACGGTGATGCTGCTTCTCTTTAATTCGATAACGGCCACAGCAATACCATTCAAATAGATGACAAGATCCGGCCTCTTCTCCTGCTGCTCAACAACAGTTACTTCCTCAGCGATCGCAAAGTCATTATTCAGCGGATTAGCCTCGTCGATAAGTTCAACTGTCACCGGAGGCTTCTCCGGGCTCTCACTGACCGGAATGCCGTACTTCAACCGCGAATACACTGTCTTATTGGCATCATAGACCCCACGAGAAAGATTTCCTGCTTCCTGCTGAAGCTGCATAACGGCAGCATCTATCAGTTTGTCTGCATAGCCCTTCAGGCGAAGATACTGGCGCAGGCGATCTTCCTTAATGTTCTTATTATGATAATCCGACAGGTTACCGATATACTGGTAGCCCAAGATCTCCGGATCTTTGAAGAAACGGATCACTCTTTCCTGTGTTTTGATTTCGGCATCCCCAATACTCATCCGACATGCACCTCCTTACATCAATCTGACCTTGCCAGTCAGCAGTTCTTCCATCATGCCTTGCTTAACCTTTTGGTATTTACTTAGTTTTTCTTCAAGTCTTTGTATTTCTGTATCCATATCAAAAAGAATTAATGCTATTTTCCTCTGTTCTTCTAATGATGGAATCGAAATCTCATACTTCAAAAAATCAGAGGGTGTTATTCTCTGTTGACTATTTGATGTACCAGACGACATATCCTCAAAATCTTTTGTCACCTTATCCGTTAGCAGTAATTGTTTTAAAAACGATAGGTCTATTTTCTCTGATTTATATGGTAAAAACTCAGATGAGCAGACAGAGTTATTACTGCAATCTTTTACAAGCCAAACTCTTCTCTGACGCACATTCAATTTGTTAAACAAAAGTGTATTAGGCGTTAGCTTAATACGGCTGCTGAGCATCAACTCACCTAACATTTGCTGTGGTTTTGCCTCGTCGTCAAATGCTGGCATACTGTATTCATCAAAAATAGTTTTCGGTTCCTGACATGGATTTATAGACATCTTTGCAAGGCTTCCAAGTTCTCCTATTGTAAAGTGTTCAAAGTCTGCATAGTACCCCGGTAATCTCTTTTTTCCGGTAACAAGCATTTGCATTGCGCCCTGACGGATATCCTTTTTCTTCCGGATGAGCTTTTGTAAATCCACAATCAACGCATCAATAGACGACAATACCTCGGCGATTTTTTTCTGCTCCAATATCTTTGGACAGGGTAAAACTACTTTAGAGACTTTTTCTTTGTTCAGATTCCGAACACTACTACCCGCCGCCATTGCAACATACTGTTGCATCGTCAAATCCGAACTAAGAGCGTAATACAAGTATTCTCTGTTAAAAAGCCTGTCATATTTTTGAATCACAAGCCATCCATCATGAATACATCCTTCGATGTTCATGATATATGGGCGACCATAACTCATAGAATTAGAGAGAATAAGATCACCCTTGTAAACCATTCTTGAGCGTGAAACACCCTCCGGTATAATTTTCTCCTCCGTTGATTCTATAAATTTTTCTCCCGCACCAACATCGCCAATTTTTATCCAGTTGATACCTTGGTCACTTGTAGTTAAAAATGCTTGAATAGGTCTCGGTGAACCACCTCTAAATATTTGCGCATAATCTCCCAATGTAATAACATCCCAATCATTTGGAATATCTGTTCTTAAAACCTCGTTTACCATTTAAATCCCATCCTTTCCAGATGAGACTTTACCTTTGTCTCATATTCAGTAGTGACTTTTTCAAGCTCCGGAAGGGTATCCTCATATCGCTCAGAAAGTTCAATAATCCTACTTGTCAAGCGATGGGAAATCTCAGCATACAAATCGGTGATGCCAGAGAAAATGCTATCAAACCACTTCTTGTTCACAAGCAGCTCTAAAATTTCATTATCTGTGAATTTTTCATATCTTGCCCGGCACTTTTCATCCAGAGCCTTATTCAGCTCTTTGACAACCTTATTGTAATCTGATACCTTACCACAAAGATCTAAAGCTGCCTTCAACTGGTTTACGTCATCCTGCAAGCTCTCAGGTACGCATTCTTCTGTACGAATAATACGTAACCGATATTCAATAGCGCTCTTTGTGATTTTTCCATTTTCATTGACTGCACTCTTGCAAAGCGGATGCCCCACAAGGTACGCTTCCAGCCGTTTCTTCGTATTGACAAGCTGGAGATTCGTGCGGATCACTTCGAGCTCTATGGTTTCTTCTGTTTCAATCGTGCTTGTCAACTCAACTATTTTGGCTTCGATATCCTTCGCTTTAACTTTCCCGTTCTCAACCACATCAGCAAGAGCAGATTCTTCGTCCGCACTCTCAATCAGATCAGAAAGCTGGGACTCCGTCTCTGCGACAATACTCTCGGCTTCTTCTATGGCATTCTTCTCTTCACGGAAAAAGGCATCTATTACAATAGATTTCGGGATCAAACGACCTTCCCATCCGGTGACCTTCATTTCACCCTTATTCTTTCCCTGTGTAATTTCTTCCTCAATATTGTCTGTCGCTCTGGCATTGGTGTAGCCATCTGATTCGCTTATGATAAGTGACACATCATCGTTCATGACCTCATTCCAATAGGCTAGCAACACCTGATATACATCGTATTTGTCAATCAGTGTTAGGTGTTCAAATTCAGCAATGATATCCTCAGCAAGACTTACAATAAATTCTCTTGCAACCACATCTTCATTGAGTGTAGAAAGAATCGGATATTCCTTTGCCTTCCACACAGCAAATGACTCATCAAGTTTCTCACCATACTCCGAGAATTCAGTGTTTTTATATATCGTTTGTCGAATACTTTCGTGTTCAACATTCAAGCTGTAGTATTTTTCGCTAATAATTGACAGCAGCTCAGATTTCAACGAAGGAAATACTTCCCAGTACTTGGAGAGGCCATCTATGTCAACCGCAGGGATGCCTCCATGAATGTGAGCATAGATATCCTGAATATCCTCCGGATCTGTTGAGTCAATATAGCGAGTGATGTTCAGGTTATACCCGTTCTTCTTTTCGATTTCATCGTTTGGTACGAAACGCGCATACTTAGGATCTGTAGTAATCTGCTCATTAAAGGTAGTAATGATTCTGTAGATATCGCGTTCTCTCAAACGATTCTTATTGCCATCCTTAACATATCCACGGCTGGCATCAATCATAAAGATGCCCTGTCGGTTTGCAGCACCTTCTTTGTCAATCACGAGTACACATGCAGCTATTCCAGTGCCATAAAACAAGTTTGCCGGAAGACTAATAATGCCCTTGATCCAATGTTTCTTTATAATAGTTTCTCTGATGGTAGCCTCTGCGTTTCCACGGAAGAGGACTCCATGAGGCAAAATAACCGCAGCCTTACCATTTGACTTTAAAGTTTTAAGAATATGCATAAGCCAAGCATAATCTCCGTTCTTTTCCGGAGGCATATCCCTATAGCCCTCAAACCGACCATATTCTTTACCTGCAATTCCATCGCGCCAGTTTTTCATGGAAAAAGGCGGATTTGCCACTATGTAATCAAAACGCTCAAGTACAGAGTTATCCGATTTATCCATATACTGCGGATTTGAGAATGTATTACCGCTCTTGATGATAATTTCAGCCTTACGGTGCAGAACAGCATTCATCTTAGCAAGACCAGCTGTTGTGCTTTCTTTTTCCTGACCATAACCCATAATTGGAAATGGCGCTGCATCGATAGCCCGAATCAACAAACTACCACTACCACAAGCCGGATCGCATACCGTGGCGCTGGCATCCGTGCAGTGACTAATGCCTACTACATTAGCAAGAATTCTGGAAACCTCTGCAGGCGTATAGAATTGTCCCTTGCTCTTTCCGCTCTCTGTAGCGAATTTACGCATTAGATACTCGTAGGCATCGCCGATGATGTCATCACCTTCTGCCTTGTTTCGAGAGAAGTCAAGTTCCGGACGCTGGAAGATAGAGATAAGATCAGTCAATTTATCGACCATTTCTTTACCGCTTCCCAGCTTCTTCTCATCATTGAAATGAGCAATATCAATAACACCCTTCAGGTCAGTGTTCTCGTCAGCAAGGCGAGCTATGATTTTATCCATGCCCTCGCCGATGTTCTTTTTTCCCTTCAGAGCAATAAAGTCGTCAAAAGAGCAGCCCGTTCGCTTCTCTGGATCTGGATCTTTATCATGTGCCTTATCAAAGACCTTAATGTCTTCATATGCTCCTTTATTCTTAAATTTATCAGTGACATACTTCATGAATAAAAGTGTCAGGATATAGTCCTTATACTCTGAGGAATCCATACCTCCGCGAAGTTTATCACAGCTCGCCCACAGCGATGCATATAATTGCGTTTTCTTGACAGCCATCTTTGTCTGCTCCTTGTCTAATGATTTTCTTTGATTTTCCTCATGAATCAGTCAGCGCTTTTACCGCTCTTAACCCATTCATCGAGTTCGGAAATTTTAAACTTCCACTGTTTCCCGATTTTTTGAGCAGGCAAATCTTCTTTGCCATTTCTGATCCAGCTACGAAGAGTGACTGTTTTGATTCCTAAATATTCCGCAGCTTCATCTATGCCTATCCATTTGTCATTCATGATTTCTTCCATGCTCTCACCTCGTAATTTGAATCTGAATACAACTCATCTATTTTATTATAAATCATAAATATGTTTTTTCAATAGTTTTCTGTTATTTGTTGATATTATTTTTTATTTGTGCGTTCTCAAATTTCCATGCCGGACACAACTATGTCCGGCCTTTTTTGCCCGTTTTTCAATGTAAAGCTCATCTTGGCCTTCTCGTTTCTGCCCATCAGCACTGCAAAAACGGACATGCCTGTGTCTAAGGTTCCGATCCCTAAAAATGGCATACTTGCTTTAGCACGTGGGAGCCATCTGCGCAGGGTGTTTCCGGTTCCACGTGACTACCGACGACAATCAAACACTGTACCGATCACCGGAAGTGAGGTGCAGCCGAAATGGAGTAATCCTTCGGTATGCCCTCACGCCTGTGGTCTGGTTTTGCATGTCTGGAGCTCTCCATTTCGGCAAAAGCCGAAGGAGGACTTTCATTATGCAAAACAATGACAATCAGAAGACTTACTTTATTTACGTTCGCAGCACCGGCGAAAAGGTCCCGGTCACCAAGGAACAGCACAATTCATTTTATAAGGAAGCCGACCGCATCCGTCACAAGGAACAGGATCACGGCAGGTGCATGTGCCCATATCGCTTCATATGGAGATGCGATGGCGACTGCCTTGACTGTGAATATCACGCTACTGGAGACATCACTTCTCTGGATCAGCCTCTCTCAGATGGCAACAGCACTCTCTGCGACTATATACCCGACCGTAGCAAGTCTATGGAAGAAATCATCTCCGACCGTATGCTGTTGGAGCAGCTTTTTGCCAGACTGCGTGAGCTCGATCCGGATGCTGATACCATCATTCAGTGCTGGCTTGATGATTACAAGATCTCAGATCGTGCAATCGCTGAAAAGCTCGGTCGCCCGCAGCGTACCTTCGCTGATCAGATGAAGAAGATCCGCACGGAGCTCCGTAAGGTCCGTGGCCATTAATCCTACATATCGTATGTAGCCCCCATCCCTCTTGGCATGCCATCAACAGATGCCCGGAGGGATTTTATAATTTTTCAAAATTTCTCCGCTCAAATCCGTCACTCACCTCCAGTGGAAGATGTAAGGCACGAAACAACAAGCCTTAACCATCACAGAAACGGAGGTGAAGCACATGAAGAAGTCCAACTTCGATTCAGGCGGTAACGACACAGAGCTGATTGCAGTACTGAATGCAATCTCCCACGTATCCGCAAGAATGGCGAGAAACATGACAATCCTCGCACAGCAAAGGCAATCAGAGAAAGGAGATCGTCGCTATGAGCAAAATGAGCGATATGGCTATGACCATCGAAGAGCTGCGCAGTGTAGCCGCTGCTATTAACGAAGCAGCCAACTGGTTAGCAGAACAGTTTAGTGGCACTGCTTATGAAGCACCTGTCAAAGAGCCTGCTGCCAAGGAAGAAAAGAAACAGGAGCTGAAGCTTGAGGATGTACGAGCTGTCTTAGCAGAAAAGTCCCGCGCCGGGCATACCGCTGCTATCCGTACATTACTTCAGAAGTATTGTGCTTCCAAGCTATCTGCTGTTGATCCGAAGTACTATGAAGCCTTGTTAAAGGATGCGGAGGTACTTGACGATGCCACCTAAAGGACATGCTATCTTATCTGCTTCCTCTTCGGACCGCTGGCTCCACTGCCCGCCTTCCGCAAGGCTCTGCGAGACATACGAGGATAAAGGAAGCGATTATGCTGCGGAAGGCACTGATGCTCACGAGCTTTGTGAGTACAAACTAAAGAGGGCCCTGGGGATGGATGCCAGTGATTCGACGGAGAATCTCACCTGGTACAACGAGGAAATGGAGGACTGTGCCAATGACTATGCCGCCTACATCCTTGAAATGGTAGAGGCCGCCAAGGAAAGCTGCGCTGATCCGAAGGTTCTGATTGAACAGCGTGTAGATTTTTCTCGCTGGGTGGAGCAGGGCTTCGGAACCGCTGACTGCATCATCATTGCAGATGGCACCTTGAGAATATGCGATTACAAACACGGTCTTGGAGTCCTCGTAGATGCGACCGATAATCCGCAAATGAAGTGCTACGCGCTTGGAGCCCTGGAGCTCTTTGATGACATCTACGACATTGATAATGTCAGCATGACCATTTACCAGCCTAGACGTCAGAATATTTCCACCTTTGAGATTTCCAAGGATGCGCTGTACAGGTGGGCGGATGAAGTGCTGAAGCCGACCGCAGATCTTGCCTTTGCAGGAGATGGAAACTTCCTCTGTGGCGAATGGTGTGGTTTCTGCAAGGCCAAGCACGAATGCCGTGCCAGAACAGAGGCCAATCTCACACTGGTTCAGTACGATTTCAAGCTTCCACCTCTTTTAGAGGATTCGGAGATTGAATACATCCTCTCCCGTGCAGATGAATTAGTAGCCTGGGCATCCGACATCAAGGAATATGCTCTGCAGCAGGCCATCAGCGGTAAGGAATGGGCTGGCTGGAAGCTGGTCGAAGGTAGATCCAACCGCAAGTATTCCAATGAGGAGGCAGTCATCCAGGCAGTTACAGATGCCGGGTTTGATCCATATGAAAAGAAGCTCCTTGGTATTACAGCCATGCAGAAGCGTCTTGGCAAATCCAGATTCGATGAGCTGCTTACCGCCTATATTGAAAAGCCGCAAGGTAAACCGACGCTCGTGCTGAAGAGCGATAAACGTCCGGCAATGAACAATGCAAAAACTGATTTTATGGAGGAAAATTAAATGAACAAGAATGTAAAAATCAACAATCCTATGAAGGTAATCACTGGTCCTGACACTCGTTGGTCTTATGCCAACGTCTGGGAGCCGAAATCCATCAATGGAGGTACACCGAAGTACAGCGTATCTCTGATTATTCCGAAGTCTGATACCAAGACCATCGCCAAGATTGAAGCTGCCATCGAGGCCGCTTACAAGGAAGGCGAGGCCAAGCTCAAAGGCAATGGCAAGTCTGTACCTGCCCTCTCTGTCATCAAGACTCCGCTTCGTGATGGCGACATGGAGCATCCGGACGATCCGGCCTACGCCAATGCTTATTTCGTAAATGCCAATGCAACCTCTGCTCCTGGCATCGTGGATGCAGATCGCAATCCGATTCTTACTCGCTCCGAGGTTTACTCCGGTGTGTATGGTCGCGCCAGCATCAGCTTCTATGCATTCAACAGCTCCGGTAACAAGGGTATCGCCTGTGGCCTTAACAATCTGCAGAAGATTCGTGACGGTGAGCCTCTTGGTGGTAAGGCAAGTGCTGAGTCTGATTTCACATCTGATGAAGATGACGATTTCCTTAATTAATGGAGGTGGCAACTATGGAAATGTTACAGACTATTCTCGTTGTTGTTCTTCTTGCAATCTGGCTGTTGTTCAGTGTGGTATTCCTTATCACTGCGATCCAGAACCTCATCAATGACCACAAGCGTGAGATTCGCGAACAGGAAAGTGCTAAGCGTGATCTTGAATATCACGAAGCTCGCATGAAGGTTTACGAGAAGACAAACTAATCTACTGAAAAAGAATCCAAGGAGGTGGTGGGAGCAATCTCACCACCTTTTTGGTAGAAAGGACAATCTATGAAAATCTTACACTGACAAAGGAGGTGAATCACCATGAAGAAGGTAACCAAAATCGATAAAATCCAACCTTCACTGGCTTCGAAAAAGAAGCTCCATGTGGCTGCTTACTGCCGCGTTTCCACGGATTCTGATGCACAGCTCGAAAGTCTGGATGCACAGAAGGAGCACTACAAAAGCTACATCACCTCCCGTGATGACTGGACCTTTGCAGGGCTCTATTTTGACGAAGGTATCACCGGCACCAAGGCTGATAAAAGGCCAATGCTCCTGCGACTAATCGAAGATTGTAAAGCACAAAAAATTGACTTTGTAATCACCAAGTCCATCAGTCGCCTCTCCCAAAATACTACAGACTGCTTGAAGATAGTAAGAACGCTTCTGTCACTGGATATTCCGATCTATTTCGAGAAGGAAAATATCAGCACCGGCTCGATGGAAAGTGAGCTATTTCTTTCCATCCTAAGCTCTATGGCCGAAGGCGAATCCGCTTCGATTTCCAAAAATAACAAGTGGAGCATTAAGAAACGCTTCCTGGATGGAACCTATAAGCTTGGCTATGTGCCTTACGGCTACCGCTGGAAGGATGGAGAAATCCTGGTGGATCCGGCACAGGCTGAAATCGTAAAACGCATCTTTCGAGAGCTTCTTTCCGGGAAAGGCACGGAGGCTATCGCCAAGGAGCTAAACCAGGAACAGATTCCAACCAAGAAAGGCGGCCGCTGGACCTCTACCAGCATTCGCGACATCATCAGGAATGAAAAATACACCGGTGACTGCATTTTCCAGAAGACCTATACCGACAGCAATTTTAATCGCCACAAGAACGACGGCCACCTCGATCAGTACTATGTGCCAGATCACCACGAAGCAATTATAAGCCACGAAGATTGTGAAGCCGCAGCAGCCTTGATTGAACAACGGGCAAGTGAGAAAGGCATCAAGAAGGGAAATGCTAAGTATCAACAGCGCTATGCCTTTTCCAGCAAGATTATCTGCAGCGAATGCGGGAATACCTTCCGTAGGAGAATCCATTCCAGCACCTACGTGAAATACGCAGCCTGGGTGTGCAACACTCACCTGGAAGACACCAGCAGGTGCTCTATGCTTTATATCCGTGATGATGATTTGAAGCTGGCATTTACCACGATGATCAATAAGCTGGTCTACTGTCACAAGCTGGTCTTGAAGCCTTATTTGAAAGTACTACAGGAAAACACCGGCGATGCATCGCTTCTAAATATCCAACAATTAGAAATGCTGCTGGAGCAAAACACCGAACAGCGAGAAACCCTGCATAGGCTGATGGGACAGGGCTACATTGACCAGATTCTTTTTACCCAGGAAAACAATATCCTTCTCTCCCAGGCTGGCGAATATAGGAACCAAATTGAGCTCTTAAATCGCTCCCAATCACTGGATGCCACAAAGGTATACGAGACGGAGCGCCTGCTACACTTCTGCGAACGTGGCGAAATGCAGCTGGAATACAGTGAAGAATTATTTGAATTATTCGTGGATCACATTGAGGTTTACAGCCGCCAGAAAATCGGCTTTGCACTTCATTGTGGTCTTATTTTGAAGGAGATGATTTAATGGGACACACACCCTTCGGTTACCGGATCGAGAATGGCAAGGCAGTGATAGATGAAGATGCTGCCGCTCAGGTTCGAGACCTTTACAAGAATTATTTAAGCGGTCTATCCCTTACCAATGCTGCAAAGGAAGCCTGGCTCAACCTACTCCATTCTGGTGCCAAGCGCATGATGCTAAACAGGCATTACCTCGGAGATGACTTCTACCCGGCCATCATTGATCCGGCATCCTTCGATGCCGTCAATGCGGAGCTTAGCAAGCGCTCTACGCAGCTCGGACGGAACGACCGCTATATTGCACCAATCATAAAAAGGCCACCTACCGCCTTTCGACTTGGTGATATTACAGCGAATTATAAAAATCCGGTCAGGCAAGCAGAATACCTATACAGCCTGATAGAAAGTGAGGTCAAATAATAGGAAATGTTATGGTCATCCCTGCAAAACGGCAGGTCGGAAACACTGCCAGGCAGCAGGATGCAAAGCCAAAGCTTAGAGTCGCAGCGTATTGTAGAGTCAGTACTGACAGCGATGAGCAGGCTACAAGCTACGATGCTCAGGTCGAGCATTATACAGAATTTATACAGAAAAACCCCGAATGGGAATTGATATGTACCCAGAATCCTGGACACATATTTACGAACTAGACTGAACACATGG
>ERZ772889.1972-NODE-1972-length-17283-cov-5.465928_pt1 | contig 17283 bp, 16 predicted proteins | sample MGYA00512127_ERZ772889 | MGnify/ENA primary metagenome ERZ772889 (study PRJEB29015, sample SAMEA2737689) | human gut metagenome | biome: human gut; feature: human-associated habitat; material: faeces | place: China | collected 2012 ...
TTGAAGGACTATTTGATTAATTTTTTAACTCGTCCATTTTTATTGGACACTAATGATTGTTTCTTAATATACTTCCTTTTGTATTTCATCCATGTATTAGTTATCCATTTAGGCATGTGTTTTTTAAAAGGCTGAACCCATCCGTATCTTAGATATACCCATATTATTGAAAATGGATAATACCATTTTTCTGTTATGTGGTGTACTCTAAGACTTTCTTTATGTAATAAAAGTGGATGGGTTGCAGATAAACCATATTGGCCATTATATCTTGATATAACAATTGGAATATACTGGAATTTTATATTTGCTGTTCTTAATTGATGGAAAAAATTATGATCTGCAATTATACGATATGATAAATCAAAAGGATATTTTAGAAGTAGTTCTTTTTTTACGAAAGAAGATTGATGACAAAATGGCATTGTCTTACTATCCTTTAGGTAGTCTTTCTCTTGAGCAATTCCAGAACCGAAGTCATAATATTGAAATGTATCTCCATATAAAACTCCGACTTCTTTATCAATTGTCTGAGAGAACAACTCAGAAAGAATATTGGAACTGTAAAAGCTGTCACCTGCATTCATGAAGTTAATCCAGTCTCCTTTGGAGATTAACACCCCTTTATTCATAGCATCATAAGTCCCTTTATCTTTTTCGGAAATATATTGGAACTTAATCTGTTTTTGTTGAAAATAATGAGAGTATTCGTCGAGAAGTTCTTTTGTTCCATCTAAACTTCCTCCATCAATAATAATATATTCAAAATCAATGTAATCTATAAGAAGTATAGAGTCCATTGTTTTTTTTAAATCTTCATAGGCATTGAAACAAACTGTTATAATGGAAACTTTCATTTTGAATAATTATTAATTGTTTGACAGAATCGTTTTGCGCAATTTTCTGTATTAAATGGGATTTCTAATTCTTTTTATTTTTTACCCATCTGAGTTAAGTCTTGATGATGAAAATAGTCTAAAGCATTTATTAATGATTCTTGTGAAAGAGGATCGAAAACGATTCCATTTATGTCTTTTTTTACTAATTCTGGCGCACATCCATTATAGATAGATGTAGCTACGGGTAGACCACATGACATCGCTTCTGGAACAACAAGACTCCAATTGTCTTCTAAAGTTGGAAGAATAAAGACATCTGCTATTGCATAATATTTATATACTAAAAAAAGAGAATCTGTGAAATATCCATGGCTTCTAACAACTTCTACAATATGATACTCAAATTTTTTATTAGAAGACTTTGCGATATTTATAGCAATTCTTTCTGCTCCTCCTAAATCAAAATGGCTGATGATATGGAAAACTTTCATTTGTTTGATAAATTGTTTAATTGTTGTATTAGGTTATCCATTCTTTCAACGAAGCTTACTGTCATTTTGGAAGTTGTAGTATTGGATAAATTCGTTTCACATTTTTTTATGCATTGTACTAAATCTTCAGTTGAATAGGGATTGAATATATAGCCATTTACACCATTATGTATTAAGCAACTGGATCCAGCATGTTCTGATACGATACAATTACATCCTGCTAACAGTGCTTCATTAACCACAGCACCAAATGCTTCTTTATAACTTGGAAGTACAAAAATATCAGCAGCCTTATACCAACAGTATAAATTTTCTCCTTCTTGTTGTCCTATGAAATGTACATTTATTTGTAAATCAGTACATAACTGCTGTAATTCTTTTTTCTTTTCTCCATCTCCTACAATACATAATTCATAGTCCTTTTGTACCACTTTATAGGCTTGGAAAAGTAAAGGAATATTTTTTACATCAATAAGTCTTCCTACAAAGAGTAATATTTTTTTCCCTTTGTATTGCTCTTTAATTTTTTGAGCTTTTGGTGCTACAGATTGAAAAATAGGAAGAAGCTTATTTTCATCTCTGATAATAGGCATCCATATTCCTTTATGATATTTTTTTTGATACCAATCAACAGCTTTTTTATCTACTAAAATAAGTTCATCAATGAAAGGTATTACAAATTTACGGGCATAATGGTGCATTTTGGAGAAGCCATTCCCTTGCAATATATCATAACTGTCATCACATATCGATACTATTTTGAACTTTTTCCGATGTATAAGTTTATGTAAAATTACTTGAATAGCGGTAAGAGAGAATTCAGAAACGAAAATGGTATTTGGATTATGCTGCTTAATGATTGAATTAATATTGGTAATCCAAAAGCGTTTTCCTATTTTTATTTTTTTTAAATATTGTGGTTTATACAGACATTCCTTTTCCAATTTTTCAGAAGAAAATAATTGTCCGGAAAACCCTTTTTGTTCAAAGTATATGGCACAATTATAAGACTTATAGAGATAATTGAAGAAATCTAATCTATAAGGAGCTAATAAAACATTGAAAGATAGATTCATGATAAATACTTATGTAAGTACTCAATTTAGGGCATTTCTCTTTGAGAGGGTATTTTTCAATGCCTAGACTGAATTTTGTTAATTAATTAATTTTGAATATAATATTTCATGCTTTTGGATATATGCATTAATGCTAAATTTTGAATTTGCAGTGAAGTGGGCATTTTCTCCTAATTTATCAATAAGATTTTGATTACTTAGTAGCATTGATATTTTATTAGCCCAATCTAAACTATCGGAAGAAGAGGCTATAATTCCATCTATATTGTCAGAAATAATTTCTGGTAAAGCTCCAGCATCGGATACAATAATAGCACAATATCTCTGCATTGCTTCTACAACAGCTATTCCAAAACCTTCGTTGTTAGCTGGGTGAACGTAAATTGATGAATTGTCTAAGTATTCTATAACTTGGTCACTGTATCCTAATAATGTGATGTATTTTTGTAAATTTAAAGTGTTAATTTTTGTTTGAAGTTCATGTCTTAAATTACCATCCCCTAAAATATTTAGATGTATATATTCTTTTCGTTTTATTAAAATATTGATTGCATCTATTAATATGGATAAATTTTTAGATGGATTTAATCCTGATACTGTAACTAATTCCCTGTTTTGAACATTATGTTTTATAGGTTTTAATGTGGAGCTACTTCGGGCAGCTGCATTATAAATAATTTCACCCTTTGAATGTAAAGTTTTAGGAATCCTGCTTTGATAACATTCTTTTATATATTGTGATATGTAGATTAGGTAATCAAAATTTTTTAAAGAGAAGGAGATAATTTTTCTTTTTATTATATTTTGTTTTACATTTCCTTCAAAAGATCGTATAATTTTTATATTAGAGGTACATCTTTTGACTAAAGAAGCTATGACTGTTTCTGGAGGAAAGTAAGTATGTACTATATTGACATTATATTGTTTGATGATGGCTTTTATTTTTAATATTGACTTGATATAATTTTTTCTATTTAATCCTTCAATAAGTATACAGTTATTTATTTGTTGCCATTGTGTTTTATATTTTTTTTCTTCTGGTGCTGCTATTGGTACAAAAATTATATGGACATATTGGGATTGCTCTATTAGAGATAATACTTTAGCAGCGGTTCCTCCTGTTAGACTTATACTAGGTAATAGATGCAATATGGTTGGTTTATTCATGATGCTTTATTTTATAATAAATTTTACTGATAATTTTATTTTGTTTAAATGGTTCTTTGCAATATTGCCATAAGAGCCATATATTACCAGAGGTTAATAAAGGAGCATGATGCTTTTTTTTAACTTTCCATATTTCTTGAAAGAATTTGAATTTAGAAGAACAGGTTTTACTTTCTTCCCAAAGCCTGAAATAAGCTAAGTCTTTATTGATTACATAACTTTTATATTTGGCAGCTATTCTTATGAATAACTCTAAATCCATTGTGTAATGAAATGCTTCATCTAAATAACCAACTTTTAATAAAACTTCTCGTTTGAAGAAAGTCGAATTTTGCATTACACTGCAATATCGTGTATTTAATAGTTTATTATAGGTGAAAGTTTCTGCAGGAATTCTTTTTATTTTTCTCCCATCTCGGTTAATAAGAACTTGATTACCTGTTAATACATATTTATCAGGATTTTCTTGAAAGAAGTTGTTTATGATAGAAAGCGCATTGGGTGCTAACATGTCATCACTATTAATCCATGCAATAATATCTCCTGTAGCTTTCTTAAACCCTTTATTTAGACCATCTGATTGTCCTTTGTCTTTTTCTGATATCCAATTTAGATGAGGATACTCTTTTAATATAGAAACTGTATTATCTGTTGAGCCTCCATCAATAATTATATGTTCATAGTTATTGTAATTTTGGCTTAGTACAGATTCGATATTAGATCGAATAAATTCTCCTTGATTAAAGGATACTGTAATAATTGATATTTTTAATTCTTTCATAATGAATAAAATGGTGCTGTATATCCTGGTACTATTATTCTTTTTTTTGAGACTGTTGTTTGATTATAAATTAATGTATTGGAAGGAACATCATGGGTTATAGTTGTATTGGCTCCGATAACTGTATTATTCCCAATGATGTATGGACCTCCGATAACGCTGCCCGCTGAAATTTGAACATTATTTCCTATAGTAGGTAAATATATATTTATTATTTTCAATTCTTTTTTTACAATTATTTCCTCCTATAGTAACAAATTGTCCATCAGGCAATTTGAACCAATAGATTCTGCACATAAAATAATTCCTCTCGGATGTGGTAGTCTAAGGCGACTGCCTATCTGATTGCAGGAAACTTCTATCATGTATTTATTTCGCAGATACATTCCAAAATTGCAGAAATAATTCCTTTTTTCTTACTTAATCTTATAATTATAAGAGGACGTTTATTGTATGAAAACAGAAATTATAACAGATAAAAACTAACGTTTTTTACCTATTGCTTCCATATCAGTTCGGATTAGATCTATAGTTCTCATTTCTTTTTTGATATAGTTGAGTTAAAATAATAATAAACAGAGGCGTTTGACTATATATCGTAAATAATGTTGTTTGAATATAGTTGGGAATTTCAATTAAAATAAGAGATACAATTAATATATTGATACAAATGTTTTCTTTCGCTTTTAATCTAAATCCCTTTTTTAGATTAGTAAACAGTATTGATAAAATGATAGATATTCTTAGAAATAGCCCAATGAAACCCTCACAAAAAATAACAGGTGCTATGTATGTATCACTTCCTTGGACTAAACTATATTCTCCTTTATCAGAGTCTCTTTTATATCCTAGTCCTATTAATTCAGTATCATTCCTGTTTTGGTATAAAGCTTCTTCTATTAATTTTTCTCTGAAGGCATATGTCCCTTCTTCATTTTTTAATTCATTATTAATAGTTGAATCGATTTTTTCAATCCAAAAATTCATAGATGATGGAAAAATAAAATAAATGCATATAGTGAAAATGCTAAGAGTAATAAACGTTTTTATAATGGTTCCTATGTTTATCAATTTTTTTATGCTTAAAAAGAATATAAGAATAAGGCTGAAAAGTATTACTGAAGCTAAAATAGATCTTGTATATGAGAGGAAGATGGTCATTATAAATAAGAAAGAATATGCGAGATGCTTTTTTTGTCGTGTTATAAAAAATGATATAAGTGAAACTCCATAAGCTGGAATAATTAAGGGAGGAAATCCCATGTAGGAACGTATCAGTTTTGTATTTTCCATAATTCCTGTATTACCTGTGTAAAAATGGAGAATACCTATGGTATGTCCAATATATAAAATAGATTCTACTACTGTTAGTAGGATCAAAATATTGATTATACGTACAAGTTTTTCTCTTGGTAAAGAAAATATATAGGGAATAGCCAGAAAGAAAATAAAGATGTTACTGAATGAGTATCTGAAATTTGTGAAACTTTCCAAAAAGCCATATTCATTTGTAGAGCGTAAGAAAGTAATAGCTATATATGTTATAGTGAAAAGTGTAAAAATGTAAATGTAGTTTCTTTTTACTTTATTGAAGGATGAATGTAATGAAGATATAAATAGGGGAAGAATTACTAAGATGCTGGTTAGATTGATACCTAATCGAGCTATAATAGAAGGTAAAAATCCTGTGGTTTGTAGGATTGGTAAAATATTGATTGTAAATATAAATAAAATATCTTTCTTATTTATATTTGCTTGATTTCTTTTTAAGTAATTCATTGTATATTAATTAGTTCCTTATTTAAATTTATAAGGTTTATTTTGAATTTTATTTACTCCATAATCCGTTGTCTGTTTGTTTGATAATTTTTTTTATTTGTATTTTCCCCAAAATACCTTGTATTAAGTAAACTAAGGTTGGTATTGCTATAATACCAGGAAGACCGAAGTATCTGCTGGATATAGTAAACAGTGGCCATGAAAGAATTGCAAAAATAATGTAGGTAATTAGCTGAATTCTGATTTTTCCAGTGCCATTAATTATTAGCATATAAATATTCCCAAATGATTGAAATATAATAAGAAATAGCATGGAGATTGAAATCTGTATAGGCATTGAAACTGTTTCTCCAATCCAAAGTTTATAAAAAAAAGGTGACGTAAATAGCATTAAAACTCCTATTCCGATAAAAGTATACCAGCACTTTTCTATTTTCGAAACCATAGATTTCATCCATGCATAGTCCTTTTTAGTATAAGCATCTGTAAAAGCAGACCAAAAAGGGGTAATGATAATAGTCATTAGCATGTAGATAATATTAAAATATCGATTGGCGATATTATATTGGGTTACTCCCATAGGCCCTATTTCTCTTGATATTACAATATTTATTACTTGGAATATTGCAATTAAACAAAGGTATATGATAAAAAACTGTGAGCCTAGTTGTAAAATACTTCGGATATGACTTATTTTGATAAGTTTAAAGCTGGGTTTATATTTTTTGTAAGATGTAAAATTGAACATGAGTATTGATGCTGTAATCATAACCATACAAGGTATGCCTGAATAAAAAATGGCTAAGTTTAGTAGACTACCTTTTGTTGTAAGAGTTAATATGTATATAACAATTAGAGAAATATACTGTCCAATCGCAGTAATGACTGAAGCGTATCCATTTTTTTGGTCGGCAGACAATAATGATATAAATACGTTTGCCACCATATTTATGCATGTAAATGTGCATAGGATTAAAAATATTTTTTGTAGTTCATCTTTATATGAAGGGGAAACTTTTAATATGTCTGTCCAGTTTATATACAAATTTGCAATAATAGCTATTATATTGACGAATAGTACTATTACTCCTATAGCAAAATAAGTTGTACTGAGTAGTTCTCGTGCGAGTAATATGTTATTTTGGGCTTTTGCTTCTGTGAATTTATTTCTGAACCCATTCCCTAATCCAAGATCAAAGAAAGCAACCCATCCGATGATAGATGATAATGTTAACCATATTCCATATTGATTAGGATTTACGTAGTTGATGGTTAGAGGGACTATTAGTAGAGAGGATATTATGGTTGCTCCTTTCATTGCCAGTGAAAGAAAAATGTTTATGATTACATCTCTGCTTCTTTCACTTTTAGAGTTTATTTTTTTTTTGATTGAGGGTGGAAGTAAATTAATAAAATTCATATATTCTTTGTTGTAATAACTTATTTATTTAAAATATTGGTAGGTTTTTAACATTCTAAATTTCTCCTCATACTTCTCGAAAACTTTAAAAAGGTGTAAAATCAGAGTCCTCACATGGTGGGGAGTTGTGAAGAATAGGGAAACTTACCAATCTTCTTCTGCGTTTTCTATAACCAGTCGTAGAATGCTGTGTGAGGAATGTTTTGCTAATGCAGAATGAGTTGATAGAAATTTCTTTAGGTTAACCTTCGGTCTTGTAGAAAAACCACAATCTTTCAAAATCCTTTTTGTTAAACATAATCATTAAATTTTAAGTTTGGCACGAAGGTATGTGAAAAAGCTATGTTAGTCAATACGCCAAAATTGGAAGTAAGATTCCAATTTTGTTTCCAGCGTATGATTAATCCTAAATAATAACGTAATGTACTTCTGTCTTGAACAGATCTCTCATAGAGTGTACGATTGTCTTTCATATTAAATATAATTATATCTTATCCACTCGTTGGATTTCCGCCTGGATCTCATTCAGCTCTTCATCCTTTTCGTCCGTTACTTCACTTTCTCCCAGATACTGTATTTCAAAAGCCATACGACTTTCCGGAGTCAGGGAGGGAAGCAGGGAGTGGATGCAGTTCCGCACTTCGGTCTCGATGGTCTGCAGTTCGGCAGGAGAAAACAGGTCATGCAGCAGCAGGCTGAGATGACTCCAGGTGTATTCTTCCACCTGATTCAAACTCAGCATACTGACCGAAAACAGTATTTCCCGCAGCAGCTTTTGCTGGAAAGGGTGAAACACAGCGGTCGGGATGTCTTCATGCAGCCAGTCCAGACGGTAATACAGGATACCGCAGTAGTAGGAAACACCTTTGGCTAAAAGTTGGGTTTTATCGCAGTAGTCATGAACTTGAAATAGGGTAGTGGTAAGTTCTCTTATCATAACGTATTATTTACCATAACCATACCCATATCCGTAGCCGTATTTTTTCCCATAGCCATATTTCCCATACTTCCCATATTTGCCGTAACCGTAGTAGTAACCATTTTTGCGCTGATCCATATCAATACCATTGATCAGGGTACAAAGATTCGGTAATTTATTTTCACGTTTCAGGTCATTGATCAGTTCGTAGTCGCTCTTATGGGTATAATCAGCACGACAGACATAGACGCTCAGATCTGCTACGCGGGCAATCAGCTGGGTGTCAGTGACCATGCCGATCGGTGCGGTATCCAGAATGACGTAGTCAAAGTGTTCTTTCAGAATCTCCAGTGCATGATCCAAGGATTTCCGTGCTACCAACTCTGTCGGATTGGGAGGGACTGTTCCGCCCGGCAGGATAAAGAGGTTGGGGGAGATGGCAGAAGGCTGGCAGAGACTCAGCAGATCGGTTTGTTTCGGATCGGCCAGGTATTGGGTAATTCCCCGTTCCTTATGAGAAATCTCGAAGACTTTGTTCAGCCCGGGTTTGCGGATATCCAGACCGACAATTACCACCTTCTTGCCCATAAAGGCAAAACTGCATGCCAGATTTCCGGCATTGAAGCTCTTGCCTTCGCCCGAGGTGGTGGAGGTAAAGAGGATCACTTTCTGGCCTTCTCCCAGCATATACTGTACATTTGTACGGACAGAACGAAACACTTCTTCCATCAGACCGTTGCGGTTTTCCTGTACCACAATGGGATGTCCTTCCGTATCGGTCAGAGGAATATCACCTACAACGGGGACATCAGTGATATTTTCAATATCAGCCCGGCTTTCGATCTTGAAACGGAGCAGGTTACGAAGGTAAATTACTGCAACAGGAATACCCAGTCCCAGAATCAGAGCAATCAGATAGAACAATTTTCCTTTTGGCCCGACAATTCCTCCATCCAGAGGTTCTTCCACCATCCGGCCATTATTCGCCGTAGCGGCTAGTGTTATCGCATTTTCCTCCCGCTTCTGAAGCAGCATCAGATACAGGCTGGCCTTGATTTCCTGCTGGCGGGAGATGCTGAGCAGTTCTTTTTCCTGCTGGGGAGCATTGCTGATCCGGTTCGCGAACTGGGCGGCCTCGCGGTTCAGGTCGTTGCGCGTGATTTCCAGTCCTTTCAGAACGCTTGCCACGGAGGTCTGGATATTCTTTCGGGTAGCTTCCAGAGATGTATCCAGATTGATCACGGCCGGGTTGCTTTCGCTGGAAGTGCGGAGCAACCGTTTGCGCTCGGTCAGCATTTCGTTATACTGTCCGATCAGGGTGGACAGTCCGTTGTCGCTCAGTCCGATATTGGCCGGGATGATCTCCATCCGGTTCTCGGGGCGTTCGATGTATTCTTTCAGGAATTCTACGAGGCGGAGCTGGGTGGCATTTTCAGCCCGTTTCTGCTCATATTCGGCATTCCCTTCTAATGCTAACTTCGCATCACTGCTCAGGTCGGTCAGTCCGGCCTTCTGCTTGTATTGGGCCAGCTCGCTTTCCGTAGTGCCCAGCTCGTGATTGATGATACTGATGCGTTCATCGATAAATTCGGCCGTCCGGCTGGCTACCTCGTTCTTGTCATCGTTGGCATCGGCATTATACAGCGCTACCAGCGTATTCAGGAAATCCAGACCCCGGCCTACATGGGTATCGTTGTAGTTCAGTCGTACAATGGTGGTCTGTTTGCTGGTCGGCTCAGCAGACAGATTCTCCTGGCACATCTTGGCGGCTGAGGTCGGGGATACAATCTGTACCTGAATAGTACGTTCTTCCTGAATCTTTGTACTATCTTTCGCGTTCAGCGTCAGGGTTCCCACGGGAGTGACGAGTACACCGGGCAGACGGTCAAAGGTCTTTCCAGTGGTGTTCTCATTCTCATTCTGAATATATGTTGCAGTAGCCTTGACTCTGCCGTCAGGTGTATAGTCCAGTTGTAAGCTTAGGGGGGCAGTCAACCTTTCCGCTTCTTCGGGAGTCATCCAGACCTTGATGGGAGTATCATGCTTATAAAGCGGAAGGGCATAGCCGAAACTGCGGGGCTCTGCATAGCGGATGTTCAGTCCCAGGGTATTGACAACCTTTTTGATTAAAGTGCGGGAACGGAGAATTTCCATTTCATTGTCGAAATTACCGGCCATGCTTAGCATTCCCAGATCCTGCATGGTGGCAAGCGGACTGTTGGCATTGCCTTTTCCTTTGTCATCCTGCTTGATCAGCACCGTCGCATTTACATTATAAACCGGAGTCTGATAGCGCAGGTAGCCCCAGGCTCCGATCAGGCAGAGAATGAGGCAGGCCACAAACCAGGGCCAGTACATCAGGTATTCAAACAGAATCGCTTTATAGTCGATGGGCTTTTCGTCTTCAGCCGTAAAAAGATCGTCGTATTTTTCGTTGCTCATGATAATTTTACTTAAAGATGGTGACTAACAGGCTGGCCAGAGAGACCAGAATAGAAGTTGCAGAAATGGCAATGGTAGTGGTGTTACCAATGTCGGAGTTGCGGGATTTGGTCTTGTTGGGAGTGACATAGAGAATGTCATTCTGCTGGAGATAGAAATAGGGAGAACGGATCAGATTGGCATCGTTCAGGTTCAGTTCCTGAATGTCGCGTCCTCCGTCTGCCGTTTCGCGGACCAGCTTCACATTGTCACGCAGACCGTAAATCGTCAGATCGCCTGCCATGGCCAGCGCTTCCAGTACATTCACTTTTTCATTTGTAACAGTGAAGGTTCCAGGTTTATTGACTTCACCCAATACGGAGATCTTATAGTTCACCATGCGTACAGTGACAATTGGGGTCTCTTTCAAATAGGGAATTAGTTGGGAACGAAGCATGTCCTCGCATTCATTCTTTGTCATGCCGCCAACTTTCAGACGTCCTAACACGGGGAAGTCTATTTCTCCTGCGTTGTTCACCAGATACTGCTGTAAGCTTGGCTGAGTCGTTGTCTTGTAATTGATTGCAGCATTGGTCGGATCTTGTACTGTCAGATTAAAAGGGGCTGCTACGGTTGGATCAGTGGTGCTGACGGTAATGGTCAGCAGATCCTTGGGCATGATCCGGGCATCGTAGAGTGGAATTTCTCCGGCCGGTACATTGACTGTCGCGGAATTCTGCAAATAGGGCACCTTCTTATAAGAGGTACAGCCCGACAGCAGGAAGGCTGCTGTCAGGAAGCAGAGAATGTTTGATTTGAATGTCATAATGATTTTAGGTTTCCTTTGATGTTACTAAGCCGTCGCGATTCCGGGGGCCGGAATCTGACTGACTTTCCGATTTTTTGTTGAATAGATTCATTGTTGACCACCACGCCCCGGGGGCCGGAACCGTGGTCACTTCCTCGTCCGGGGGCCAGAGCGAAAGGAAGCTACGTTTGGGGTGCGCTTCGCGGTTACCTCTCCCAACCGGGGACCGGGAAGAAGGGATAAAACCGGAATTTTTTGGCTGCAAATGCAATTGTTATTCACAATTGCGAGACAAAGGTAACTATCTTATTTTAATTTAAAACAAAATTTCCAATATTTTTCAAAAACAACCATTAATTTTGTGTTGGATTTCTTAAGAAAAAGAATTTCAAGGAGATTTTATGAGAATTTCAATTCGATTTCATTCTCGATTTTAACTGATTTAAAAAATCTTAAAACCGGGCATTTTTTTTCATTTATGAGGTAAAAATTATTCACCCATGAGACAAAAAGAAGTAAAAACAGAAAAACGGGAGCAAAAGACAGAGAGTGAGAAACCGAAAAGATGGCTGCGCCACACACCCGAAGGGTATCAGTTTACGGAGGCCGAGTATGCACTGAATGCACTGGGGAATTTCCTGACCCTGATTGCCTGCGGGAAGATCAAGCTGAGCTGGTCGGACGAGATGCAGCTCAAGCGGCTGACCAGATATCTGGTCAGGATGCTCTTCAAGGGGCCCTGGAGAAGCGTACGGAAGAAGATCCTGGAAGATTAGGGCTCCGCGGACAGGCCGGAAATACCTGCCCGGAAAATAAAAAAAGGCTTCGGCGTTTCCATGCAAACGCCGAAGCCTTTTGACTGAAACGCCGAAACGTTTTCAGGGTCCACCTGGGTCCACTTTTTCTATATGGACCCTATTCCGTGGAATGTACCTTGCGGTAGATGCCGTTGTCGTATGCTACCAGGTTCTGTTTCAGCATCTTCTTGAGCCATCGCTTGGCAGTGGAACGGGAGATGTCCATGGCAGCTGTCGCGGTGAGATATTCCATGTAAGTGAAGCTCTCGGGCAGCTTCTTGTAGCACTCCAGCACGCGGTGGAAACAGGTCATCTGCGAGCGTTTCCGTTCCGTTCCGGGCAGGATGGTGGAGAGGGAGAGGCTGTGTTCCAGCAGCACCTTGACCAGCTCGATGGTGATGCTGAAATCCTCGTCGCTGCAGGTGACGTCCTTCATGTTCCAGCCGGCTTCCCACTTGCGCAGGGCGGTGAGTACCATGGCGATGCGCATCGTCAGCAGTCCGTGACGTCCCACAATGGCTTCGTTGCCTTCTCCGTCCTCCAGCGAGACATTCCGCATCATGTGACCGAACAGCTTGTTGTGGATCTTCCACTGTTCGCGGGTGAAATGGACGGAGGTGGGGGAGTTGAGCAGGAAATGGTAGGCCTGAAGCACATCATCTGCCAGATTCTCAAAGAGTTCGTCGCCGTCGATCCATTCGTCGTCCGAATCGGGAGCCGCTGAGATCCAGCCGCTTTCACCTTTTCCCGTGAGCAGGGCCAGACGGCTGTACATACCGTCTTCCTTCGATGAGACGAAGTTGACCAGCTGTTGCAGGGTACCGGCCATGCAGATGGCCATGCGGGGGCGCTGGATGAGAATGGGGTGGCCGTCGATCTTGTAGTTCTGTCCCACGGCTTCGTGGTGGTAGATCATACGCAGTTCGGAGGCATGCTTGCCGTAGTCCGTTCCCAGGGCAGCGGTGAAGGAGTCGATTTCGGTGGTGTTGCAGATGATTCCGATCTCGCCGGAGTTGTAGAGGTCGGTCATCAGCTGGCTCTTGGAGGTGTTGGGCGGTACGTTCAGCACGTGCCACCGGGGCTCTTCGGGCTTGAGACTGATGTCGGGCTTGCGTTTCTCGCGGAAGGCCCGTTTCTGTTCGGCCTCCCATTCCAGCATCTTCTGCTCGTATTCCTTGCGCTCCCGGCGGTTGTTTTCCTCCATTTCGCGGTGAATCTTGCTGCCGAGCAGGGCTGACAGGGCTACCACTCCCTTGCCGGAACCTGCGGGGGCGACGGCTGCGAAGAAGAAATGGGGAGAGTAGAGACGGTGGGCATAGAGGGTGCGCACCAGCGGAACGCATCCGCTGAGGTTGGTGAGTATGGACATGAGGAGCATGTCGCGCTGGCGGCCGGAGCGGGCGGCTATGATACCGCGCCGGATCAGGGGCGGGAGCTTGTCGTAAATCCATTCGGGAAACAGGGGTGCATGACTCATCAGATCATCCTCGTCGGATTCTTTTCTCACGGTGGAGGGTCCATTAGGGTCCATGTGGACCCATGGACCCAAATCGGCATGGTTGTAGCCCCAGTCCATCGCGCTGCAATATTCGCTGTAAGGGAGCTGGCCCATCATGCGGAAAGCGCTGTGTTTCAGCCGTTCAAAGTCGTACGGATTGAACCTCCGCCAGCGGATGTTGCGTCCCAGACGGAGCAGAACATTGTGCCGCTGACCCTCCTGAAACTTGTTTTTCCGGAAAAAATTCGCCAGAAAAGCTTCGGGGTCACGGAGGGGTACATAACGGCAGTCGTCGTTGGGATCTTCGGGGATTCCGAAGGGCCTGAAACCGGCGTTTCCGGAAGCATAAGCAGCCGGATTTCCGGGAGCCGGTCCGCTGGCATTCCCTGCATTCTGGGGAGTGTAACCGGGCATATTTCCGGGAGCCGGTCCACCCGAATTCCCTGCGGTTCTGCCGTTGAACCGGTAATCCTCGGAAGAGTCGGTTCCCGTGGCCGGCTGATACAGGAGCGGATTGTTTCCTTCCTCGTAGGGAAAGGTGAGGGGTTCCGGTGCCAGATAAGCCTCAGGATCATAGGACGCGAGCGTGAGGCGGCAGAGATCCTTGCACTGCATGTCGCAGGGATGTCCGGCAACCTGTTCAAGGGCATGCGCCACGATCTCATAGGCCCGGCGGTAGACATCGGGATGTACCACACCGATGCAGACAAAGATGCGGAGGCCGGTTCCGGAGACGGTGACATGACAGGCGGCCACCCAGGGAACTTCCTTCAGCCGGGCAAAAGCGTTCCGGAGTACGTCGGGCGGCATCTTGTCCATGTCGAACATGGCATAGCCGGTGCGGTTGGTGAGACACTTGGGATAACGTCCGCGCAGGCAGTTTCCGGCAGGTACGAGGGCAGGCAGCTGTTCCTTGACGGAGGCAGCTTCCTGTTTCTTTCCTTCGGCCATCAGCCTGCGGTAGTTCTCCACTTCATTTTTCCATTGTCCGTTGCGGACATTCTCGATCCAGGCAGACAGTTCCACGAGGGAGTCTCCCTGCGTGTGGAAGATGCGCGTGAATACGGTCATCAGATTGTTTTCCATCTTTCCAAGTTTAAGGTTGAATGAAAAAAGTAAATAATATTTGTTTTACATAAGCAAAGTTAAGGCAACCATCCGGAAAGGTGAAATGTTAAAACAAAGAAGCGGGATTTATGCATTTATAATATGTTGAAAAACAAGGTTTATAAGCATATTTCTTTAAAGTAAAGAATGAAGTTAATTCAGAGGGAATTTGGGGAATGTGATCAATGAATTGGATTCCTTACGGGTATTTTATGTAAAAATAATTTGGAAATACATGTGAGGATACATGAGGATCCCGGGGAGGGATAAATTGTCTGATAAAAATAGTATCAGCTTAATTTATAAGTTAAGTTTTGTTTGCTTATTTGGAAACAAATGGTTACCTTTGCATTTGAAGTTAAATATAATGGAAGCAAAAACTATAAAAGTCATATTGAGTGAAGAAGCTGAAAGTTTTGTGAGGCTTCAACCTATTAAAGCGCAGCAGAAGATTACTTATAATATCCGTAAACTGGAAAGTGGAGTGATGGATAATAATCTATTTAAGAAATTGGGTAATTCTGAGATTTGGGAGCTGCGCACATTGTTTAGTGGGATATGCTACAGACTGTTCGCTTTTTGGGATACAGAAACGGAAACACTTGTTGTTGCCACACACGGGATCATAAAGAAAACGCAGAAGACCCCGCAAAAAGAAATACAACGGGCAGAAGAAATAAGAAAAGAATATTTTAACGAAAAAAATAATATATTATGACGAAAATGAAGTTTACCCCTGCAGACCATTTGGTGGATGAAGTATGGGGAAAAGTAGGGACTCCTGAAAGAGATGTGATGGAAGCGCAGCTCAAAGACGAGGTAGATGCTTACTTCGTAGGGGAAGCTATCAGGAATGCACGCCTGAAACAAAACCTCACGCAAGAGGAACTTGGTGAACGTATAGGTGTGAAGCGTTCCCAGATATGCAAACTGGAAAGCGGAAAGTGCTCAATCACTCTTTCCACTATGGGAAAGGTGTTCCGTGCTTTGGGAATAGCTACTGCCACCTTAGACTTAGGTGTGGAAGGGAAAGTTGCTTTGTGGTAGATATCAAGTGTTTCATGCACAGATGAAATAGCTGACATGTTATCTTTCCAGTTCCCCCTTTTCGTTGCGGGCCATCAGTTCTTCCACTTCGGAAACCTTGACCATGTTGTAGTCGCCGGAGATGGTGTTTTTCAGGACGGAAGCGGCCGTAGAGAAATCCACTCTTTTCTGGTTGTCGGTCCAGGCTGACTGGGCATAGAGAAGGGCACCGCAGAATGCGTCTCCCACTCCGACACAGTCGATGACATTGTTGATGTCGTACACGCGGGTGTGGTACATGGTGCCGTCGGCATAGAGTATTCCGGCGAAGGTGTGGTGTTCGGAGTTCATCACGTTGCGCAGGGCGATGTAGATGTAGCGGCACTGGGGCACTTCCCGGGCGATCTCCCGGCAGAATGTTTCGTAGGCTGCGGTGTCATACCGGTCGGCTGCGCTTGTGGCCTTGAATCCCGGAGCCTTGAGCCCGAAGAGCATGGCATATTCGCCTTCGCTGCCGAACATGATGTCGCTGGAGGCAATCAGCGGGCGGAGTACTTCCTGGGCTGTCTTGCCGTACTTCCAGAGGTTCTTGCGGTAGTTGATGTCGTAGGAGACGGAGATTCCCATTTCCCTGGCGGTTTCAACGGCTTCCCGGCACACTTCGGCCAGTCCCGGAGTCAGGGCTGCGTCGATACCGGACCAGTGGAACAGGCCGGCATCGCTGAAGATCTCTTTCCAGTTGATCATGCCGGGTTCGAGTTCGGAAAAAGAGGAGCCTTCGCGGTCGTAGATGACGCGTGAGTTTCTCATGGCCGCAGCCTTTTCCATGTAGTAGGTACCGAGGCGTTTTCCTCCCGTGAGGATGTGATCCGTACCGATGTTATGTGAGCGGAGTTCGGCGATGCAGGCTTCTCCCAGCGGGTTTTCGGGCAGGCGGGTCACATAGTCCACCTGGCCGCCGAAGTTTGCCACCGAGATGGCTACATTGGCCTCACTTCCTCCGTAATTGACTGACAGTTCGCGACTTTGCTGGAGTCTCAGGTTTCCCGGAGTGGTCAGTCGCATCATAATTTCCCCAAATGTTACAATTTTTTTCTTCGTGAACTACCGCTAAACTAAAGATTTAGCGGCTTCGGAGATACCAATACCTCCTC
>ERZ772889.1977-NODE-1977-length-17229-cov-58.031909_pt1 | contig 17229 bp, 10 predicted proteins | sample MGYA00512127_ERZ772889 | MGnify/ENA primary metagenome ERZ772889 (study PRJEB29015, sample SAMEA2737689) | human gut metagenome | biome: human gut; feature: human-associated habitat; material: faeces | place: China | collected 2012 ...
GGAGCTGACTGTTACTAATAGGTCGAGGGCTTAATCTGGTTAATAACGGAGAAAAACAAATCGGATTTGTATGAAGTTTTGAAGGTACAAACCTTAATAATCCTCGATAGCTCAATGGTAGAGCACTCGGCTGTTAACCGAGTTGTTGTAGGTTCGAGCCCTACTCGGGGAGTTTTTTAGTATAATATATGGTGACATAGCCAAGTGGTAAGGCCCCGGTCTGCAACACCGTCATCGCCGGTTCAAATCCGGCTGTCACCTCTCTTAAAAGGACTATATCAGTTTATGATATAGTCCTTTTTCATTACAATGATACCTTTTGACCCTTATATAATGTAATTAAATAACTCCCTTTTCGGAAAAGTGTTCCTACTGTATATAAACTCATTTTTATACGTGATAAATTGGAATTTTCTTAATTCTTCATCGCTGGTTTTTTTCTTTTCCAATTAATCAGCAGACCAATCGTGGAAACAACAAAAATTAATGCCGATGTTAAAGAAATAATTCCATCAGTAACCACAAATATGATAAACGTAGTTAATGGAATATAATTAAGAATACTTTTCAAAATTTTCATGTTCAACCCTCCCTTAGGCTTCATAATTGGTTTTTCTTTATTTTACCATATGACAAATGGTTTTGGTAGATTATTTTCATTATTGCATTGGTTTGCATTGGTTTGATTGTCTTTTCTATATACGCAATTTCTTCTTCTGTGAGATTGTATTTCTTATAGAGCTGTTGGTCTATGTTTGTGTTCATGCTATTCATGTAATTTATATTTATTCATTGATTGGGAGTGGGAACACAATTCCGAAAAGGGACTTAAATAACAAAATATGTACCAGGACGAACATATTCTAGCATGATAAATTATGAATTACAATATATTTAGATTCAAAACAGTCAAAATCGGTCAATAAAGGATAGCGACCAAATCAGAATTAGTCAATTTGAACTATTAATGTTAATTATAAATTAGTAATAGAAAAGATTCTAAAAATAGTAATTAGGCAAGTATTAATGATATATATAGTATATTCTGCACAAAAATGAATGTTGCATTTGCATATATTGCACAATTATAAAACTTGCTTTATAAATTTTTAACAATTTTTAGTGTGATTATTTGTGAATATAAATGACGGATTATGATTGACAATGACGGATTATGAAAATATAATTATACTACAAGTTAAATGAATATTGAAATGTTTAATACAGTAATTTGAAAATGAGCATTAAATAAATGGCTTATAAAATAAGTCTTTGAATAGTTTGATAAACAGGGGGGATTAGATGCTGGCGGAAGATAGATGCAAAAAAATACTCGATATATTAGATTCGATGGGAAGTGTGACTGTACAGCAGCTTATGGATGAGCTTGAAATCTCTGAGTCGACAATCAGGCGTGATCTTGTTGCAATGGATAAGAAGGGGTATCTCACCAAGGTACACGGTGGTGCGATTGCAAATAATACGAATATCCATACTCAGGATGAGAAGGTTATCAACAGGCTTAAGCAGAATCGCAGCGAAAAGGAACAGATTGCCAGATATGCGGCATCACTTATTGTGGATAATGATTTTGTTTATATAGATGCCGGTACTACAACGGCAGTCATGATTGATTATATTACTGCAAAGAATGTGGTTTTTGTTACAAACTCTCTGACTAATGCCAAGAGAATTTCCGATAGGGGATATACAGTATATATTCTGGGTGGCGAGTTTAAGTCCACTACGGAGGCTATTGTAGGAGATGAAGCAGTTGTGACGCTTGATAAATACAATTTTACGAAGGGCTTCTGGGGTGCAAACGGAATTACGGTGAAGAATGGATTTACGACTCCGGAGATAAAGGAGGCCATGGTTAAAAAGAAATCCATGGAGAATAGCAAGGAGAAATACATTCTTGCGGATGACAGTAAGTTTTCACAGGTATCAAGTATCAAGTTTGCTGATTTTGAAGATGCTGAAATTATTACAAATGCACTAAGTAATGATAACTATAAGAAATACAAAAATATTAAGGAGGTCTGACATGATTTACACAGTTACTTTTAATCCATCATTAGATTATATAGTTGATGTAACAGATTTTAAGACAGGAGTGGTCAATAGAACGACTGGAGAGAAGATTTTTGCAGGTGGTAAGGGTATCAATGTTTCCATGGTTCTTAAGAATCTTGGAATGAGCAATACTTCACTTGGTTTTACAGCGGGTTTTACAGGAAATGAAATTAAAAGACTTCTAGCAAAAAAAGGTGTTAATACTGATTTTATAGAGGTGGAGGATGGTATTTCACGTATCAACGTGAAGCTTCGCTCAAATGAGGAATCTGAGATTAATGGTCAGGGACCGGTAATCACTGAGGACAATATTAAAAAGCTTTATGAGAAGCTAGACTGCTTAAAGGAGTCTGATGTGCTTGTGCTCGCAGGAAGTATTCCTGATGTAATGCCTTCATCAATGTATATGGATATCATGAAGCATCTTGAGGACCGTGGAATAAATATTGTGGTTGATGCGACGAGAAATCTGCTCACAAATGTGCTTGCATATAAGCCATTCCTCATCAAGCCAAACAATCATGAGCTCGGTGAGATATTCGGGGTTGAGATTACAGACAAGGACGATGTGATAAAGTATGCAAAGAAGCTTCAGGAGCAGGGTGCAAGAAACGTGCTTGTCTCAATGGCAGGTGACGGAGCAGTGCTTGTTACTGAGAACGGACAGGAGTTTAAGGCTAAGGCTCCTAAGGGAAAACTCAAAAACTCTGTAGGTGCAGGTGATTCGATGGTAGCCGGATTTGTTTACGGATACCTCAAATCAAATGATTATAAGCAGGCATTTATTTATGGAGTATGTACAGGAAGTGCAAGTGCATTTTCTGAGGAGCTTGCTACAAAGCCTGAGGTTGAAGCACTTATTGATAAATGGGACAGTGCTTCCAATTAAACAAACGGTATCAAAAAGGTTGATATAAATAATTAATATATTCTATTAGGAGGAATGATGTATGACAATCAGGGATTTATTGGCAGCTGAGAGTATCAATTTGAATGGTACGCCTGCCGGAAAAACCGAAGCATTGAATCAGTGTATTGATTTGATGGCAAAAAGTGGCAAAATAGCCGATGTGGAGAAGTATCGCAAGGGTGTTTTTGCAAGAGAAGAGGAAGGCACAACAGGAATTGGAATGGGTATAGCAATTCCTCATTGCAAGTCTGATGCTGTTACTAAAGCAGGTCTTGCGGCAATGGTTGTAAAGGATGGGGTTGAATTTGAATCACTCGATGGTACACCTGCAAAGATTATTTTCCTTATCGCTGCACCAAACACAGAGGATAATGTGCATCTTCAGGTGCTCAGCAAGCTCTCTGTTATGCTTATGGACGAGCAGTTTACAAATTCTCTTATCAATGCCGGTTCAGTTGATGAGTTTTTAAATATCATCGATAGCGCTGAAAAAGCAAAGGATGAGAAAGAGGCTGCCAAAGAGGCAAAGGCGAAAGAGCCTGTTGAGGTGAAGAAGGACGATGTATTTATCGTTGCAGTTACAGCCTGTCCTACAGGAATTGCCCATACTTATATGGCTGCTGAGGCTATCGAGAAAAAAGCCAAGGAGCTTGGATATCAGGTAAAGGTTGAGACAAGAGGCTCAGGCGGAGCCAAAAATGTGCTCACAGATGATGAGATTGCAAAGGCTGCAGGAGTTATAGTTGCCTGTGATACAAATGTACCTACAGACCGCTTTGACGGAAAGAAGGTTATTGAGTGTCAGGTTTCTGACGGAATCAATAAGGCAGAAGAGCTCATAAAGAGAATTGCTGCCGGTGATGCTCCTGTATTTAAGGCATCAGGTAAAAAGGAGGCTTCACATTCATCAGTTGGTGGAAAGGAGAGCGTTGGACATCAGATTTATAAGCATCTGATGAATGGTGTTTCACATATGCTTCCATTCGTAGTTGGTGGTGGTATCCTTATCGCAATCGCATTCCTTATAGATGGATTCAGTGTTGACCTTAATTCACTGCCGGCTGACCAGAGAGCAAATTTCGGTACTATTACACAGGCCGCAGCACTGTTTAAGGGAATCGGTGGAACAGCATTTGGATTTATGCTTCCAATCCTTGCAGGCTTTATAGCTATGAGTATTGCTGACCGTCCGGGTCTTGCAGTTGGTTTTGTAGGCGGTTCAATCGCAGCAAACGGTACATCAGGCTTCCTTGGAGCACTTGTAGCAGGTTTCGTAGCAGGATATATTGTGCTCCTCCTAAAGAAGGTATTTTCTAAACTTCCGGAGAGTCTTGATGGTATGAAGCCGGTTCTGCTTTATCCACTGCTTGGTATATTCCTGGTAGGCGTTATAATGCAGTTTGTAGTTGAGCCTCCAATCGGAGCTTTAAATACAGCTATAAACAATGGTCTTAATGGACTTAACGGTGCAAGCGCAGTAGTACTCGGAATACTTCTCGGAGGAATGATGTCGGTAGATATGGGTGGCCCTGTAAACAAAGCCGCTTATGTATTTGGTACAGCTTCAATCGCTGCCGGAAACTACAATATTATGGCAGCAGTTATGATTGGCGGTATGGTTCCACCAATCGCAATCGCTCTTGCAACAATCTTCTTCAAGAACAAGTTCACAGCAGAGGAGAGAAAGGCAGGACCTACAAACTTTATTATGGGATTATCATTTATCACAGAGGGTGCAATCCCATTCGCAGCATCTGATCCGCTTCATGTCCTTCCGGCATGTGTAGTCGGTTCAGCAGTGGCAGGTGGACTTTCAATGGCATTTGGATGTACACTCATGGCACCTCACGGAGGAATCTTTGTAGTTCCTACAATCGGAAATCCGTTAATGTATCTGGTAGCATTGGTAATCGGATCTTTCATTGCATGTGGATTACTCGGATTACTCAAAAAGAAAGTAAGTGAATAAGCAATCCTCAATTATCATTTAATCCAACCTATAAACTAATCAACAAAGGCACTGCTTCGGCGGTGCCTTTGTTGTTATGTTGTGTATTAAAAATTAAAAGTATAAACATTCTCTGAAATAACAGCCTCATGCCTTGACGAGTGAATTTTCGAAGCATAAAGTAGTATTAGGATGAAATAGTAAGTCAAAAAAATCAATTATTTATGAGACTTAAATAAAAAAACAGTGAGGCATAAAATGGGCAAGGTTATAGGTATAGATTTAGGAACAACAAACAGCTGTGTGGCAGTATTGGAGAACAATCAGCCGGTAGTCATAACTAACAGCGAGGGTCAGAGAACAACTCCGTCTGTAGTGGCTTTTACAAAAAATGGAGAGCGACTGGTTGGCGAGGCTGCAAAGAGGCAGGCAGCAGTCAATGTGGACAGGACATTTTTCTCAATAAAGAGACAGATGGGAAGCGATTTCAGGGCAAAAGTGGACGGAAAGCTGTATTCAGCTCCTGAGATTTCTTCTATGATTCTCAGAAAGCTGAAAAAGGATGCAGAGGACTATATTGGTGAGGCAGTGACAGACGCCGTAATCACAGTTCCTGCATATTTTTCGGATGCGCAGAGGCAGGCAACTAAGGATGCAGGAAGAATTGCTGGGCTTAATGTGCTTCGAATCATAAATGAGCCAACCTCTGCGGCACTCGCATACGGACTGGACCATGGACAGCAGCAGAAAATTCTTGTCTACGATCTCGGAGGAGGAACCTTCGATGTGTCTGTTATCGAAATCGGGGACAATCTGATAGAGGTGCTTGCCACAGCCGGTGATAATCATCTGGGTGGAGATGATTTTGATGAGAGAATCACGAATTATCTTGTCACAGAGTTTTACAGACAGCAGAATGTGGATCTGAGAAAGGATAATACTGCTATGCAGCGTGTCAGGGAGGAGGCTGAGAAGGCTAAAAAGGTGCTTTCATCCTCATCCTCAACCACTATCAACCTGCCGTTTATCACCACTGTAAAGGGACAGCCGGTCCATATGGAGATGAACCTCACAAGGGCTGAGTTTAATGAGATAACAAAGGATCTGGTGGAGAGAACTGCTATTCCTGTCAATCAGGCACTTTCAGATGCGGGGATTTCTGCAGCAGAGCTTGGAATGGTGCTGTTGGTAGGAGGCTCGACACGTGTGCCGGCTGTTGTTGAGGAGGTAAGAAGAATTACAGGAAAAGAGCCTTCACATAACCTGAATCCTGACGAGTGCGTGGCACTCGGTGCAGCAGTACAGGGTGGCAAGCTCGGTGGAGCAATTGTCGCAGGCAGCAGTGCGGCAGAGATTATACTGATGGATGTCACACCGCTTTCACTCGGAATTGAGACAGTTGGTGGTGTCTCAACCAAAATTATTGACAGAAATACGACTATTCCTACCAGATACAGCCAGATTTTTACAACTGCAGGAAGCTTCCAGACCTCTGTGGATATAAAGGTTTTGCAGGGTGAGAGGCAGTTTGCAAGGGACAATAAGCTGATTGGAAACTTCAGGCTAAAGGGCATCAAGCCGGCTCCGGCAGGTGTGCCGCAGATAGAGGTGACGTTTGATATAGATGCAAACGGCATTGTGCAGGTTTCTGCAAAGGACCTGGGCACAGGAAAGCATCAGGAGATTACGATTACCGCAAGCTCAAATTTGTCTGATTCTGAGATTGAGCAGGCAATCCGCGAGGCACAGGAGTATGAGGCAACAGACGGACAGAGAAAGGCTTATATTGATGCAAGAAGTGAGGCTGATACGCTTGTGCGACAGGTGGAAAATGTCATGGCTGACAAGGAAAAAAGAAAGGCTATGGACAGCGCACAGAAAAAGAGTGTGAAATCGTCACTTTCATATGTGAAGAAGCTTATTTCAAGGACAAAGCCCGGAAATGTGAGCGAAGAGCAGGCTGCCGAGATAAAGCATGCGGCAGATGAATTGAGAAATGCGGCAGCGGGATTGATTTAATTATAAAGGGCTGTAATCAGTAGCTATTATTATTCATTTGGCTATTTACGAGAAGCGGATTTTCATATAAAATATGGGTAAGTGGTGAGTATTCAGAACCACCATGAATAGTTATAATGCTAATTTAAATCCGAGGAAATAGAAAATGAATGCGAACGATAAAACAGAAAAGGTACTAAGAGAAATCCATATCATGCTCTCAAAGGCGGAGCCATATAAGCCGGAGCCGAGCAGGGTGATCATAAACAAGCAGCAAATGATAGATTTACTTGCTGAGCTGAATAAGTGTATATATGCAATGCAGGATGAGTATGAGCTTACTGAGCAGAGTCGCAATCACGCAGAGAGAGAGTTCAGAAAGAAGGGGGATCAGATAGTCTGGGATGCAAGCAGAAAGGCTGAGGATGTGTATGCAGCATCGGTTATCTATACTGATGAGGCGCTTTCAAGAGTGCGTGATATCATCAATGATACCAACGAGTCACTTGAAAAGCTGTGCAAGAATATGAAGGATAGGATTGCAGAGCAGGAGAAGATAGTTAAAACTAACCAGTATGAGCTCAAGGGACAGCTTCAGGATTTGTCCGATACGGAGAAGTATCTTAAGATTATCGATGACAGAAATAAGGAGATAGAACGTCAGAAAAATGCAGGTAAGCCTGTAGAGGAGAGTACTATTGACAATGAAGAGAAGTCTATCTATGCAAACAGACAGACTGAAATCAAGGTAAATATGGATTATATCAGAAAACTGGGACTTGCTGAGGGCGAGGACCTGGGAGATGGTGTAGTGGGTGAAGTGAAGCTTGCAGACGATACACCTGATGCCGGCTCAAATTATAGCAATGATAAGGATGAAGCCAAGGCTGCCGGCTCAAAATCGTCTGTTGATGAGGATTATAAGGCAATAAGCAGAAAAGCCGGCAATCAACCTGCTATCAACACAAAGGAGGGGAAGGAGCTCACAGACGGTATCCACAGAATGTGGCAGAGCATCACCGGAAATAAAGGGAAATGAAACACACCTATGTAATATAAAGCAGCAGTTCAAAACAGAACGGCTGCTTTTTGGCTTATATTTAAAGTAGGTAATATTAAGCAGATTTTAAGAAAAACAAAGTGGATAATCTGATAAAATATAGCTGACTAACGGCAGGAGAAGGTTTCTGTTCAAAATTCATAGAAGGAGGATAATATGACAATATTAGTTTGTGATGACGACAAGGAAATAGTTGAGGCAATTGAGATTTACCTGATGCAGGAGGGCTACGACGTGGAGAAGGCTTACGACGGCATACAGGCGGTTGAAATTATGAAGAATAAAAAAATAGACCTCATGATAATAGATGTCATGATGCCAAAGCTCGACGGAATAAGAGCTACTCTGCAGATACGAAAGGAAAGCAGGGTGCCGATAATTATTCTCTCGGCAAAGACAGAGGATGCTGACAAGATTTTAGGCCTCAATGTGGGTGCTGATGATTATGTTACAAAGCCTTTTAATCCGCTTGAGCTTGTGGCAAGGGTAAAGTCACAGCTTCGCAGATATACCACTCTGTCAAGCAATGATGCAGCCGGAGACAAGGTTTATGAAGCCGGAGGTCTTTTGGTAAATGATGATTTAAAAAAGGTGACTGTGGATGGCGAGGAGGTAAAGCTCACACCGATTGAGTACAATATCCTGCTTTTGCTCCTTAAAAACAAGGGAAAGGTCTACTCAATAAACGAAATATATGAGAGCATATGGAACGAGGAGGCGATAGGCGCCGACAATACAGTTGCTGTGCACATCAGACATATCAGGGAAAAAATAGAGATAAATCCTAAAGAGCCGCGATATCTGAAGGTGGTCTGGGGAGTAGGCTATAAGATAGAGGACAACAAATGAAGCAGTATACAATAGGAAAAAAAGCGGAGGTCATAGTTTTACATCAGCTATGCATGATACTTATGGTGACAGGAGTGTTTGCCACAGGCTATGCATTCAGGCACGATGCGCATGGAAATATTGATATATATACACTAATATCGCTTGCGGGCCTGGTAGGCAGCTTTGTGAGCCTGGCATATATGGCAAACGTGGCCGGCAGAAAATCAGAGGATGATTATACAATATACTATTTACCGATTGACAAGGTATACTCTGATGTGATGCTGGTGATATTTACACTGCTCATGGTATTTATGGGAAAAGTGATTTCAGGCGTAAAAAGCCAGCATTTTGACTATGCATCACTCATTATGACGGCCGGCACATTTACTTTTTTGTTTGATCTGGCTTTTATTATTTTATACCAGAGCATTGTAAGGAAGATAAAAGGCAATATACTTTACACACACAGCCTGATGTACAAGGGCTATGAGCTTTTGAAAAGAGTTATTGAGAAAAAGGATATCCACACACAAAAAACCAAAGAGATAATGCGCATACAGGAGGCACTTGAAGCTATCTCGGAAGGAGCGCTTGACACTACACTCAATGTCAATGAGTTTCATGGGCAGCAGAAAAAGGTGGCGGAGGCTGTCAACCATATACGCCAGGGTCTTATGAGCTCGGTGAATGAAAGTCTTAAGAATGAAAAATTAAAGGCTGATTTAATAACAAACGTATCACATGATATAAAGACACCTCTGACTTCAATAGTCAACTATGTTGACCTGCTTAAGAGGGAAAATCTGGAAAATGAAAATGCCAAATACTATATACATGTGCTGGAGGAAAAGTCACAGCGCTTAAAGCAGCTTACAGAGGATTTGGTAGAGACATCAAAGATTACCTCGGGAAATGTGAAGCTCAATATGCAAAAGCTTGATCTGGTTGAGCTTTTATACCAGACCGGAGGTGAATTCAATGAGCGCTTTGAGTCGAGAAATCTGACAATAGTTACAAAAATTCCATCAGAACAGATATTTATCTATGCGGATGGGCGTCAGCTTTACCGTTCTATTGAAAATCTGTATACTAATGCCGCAAAATATGCACTGGAAAATACCAGAGTATATGTAGAGCTTGAAAAGGCAGATAAAAAGGCAGTTTTTACAATAAAGAATGTGTCTAAGAACGAGCTTGACATAGTAAGCAACGGAAATGTAGACCTGACAGAGCGTTTTGTGAGGGGAGAGAGGTCGAGAACCACTGAAGGAAGTGGACTTGGACTTTCGATTGCAAAGAATCTGACCCATTTGATGGGAGGAAAATTCGAAATTAAGGTAGATGGTGATTTATTTATTGCCACAATTACCTATAATATTATATAATAGTAAATAAAAGAATTTTGAAATACGCATACGGAGGTAGAATAAGTGAAATTATATGAAAATGGTGCTTACCTTTTAAACGGTAAGGAAGTAATAATTGATGGACCGGAGGCTCAGGCAGCTGTCAAAAGCAAGACCGGCATGGACATCGATAAACAGACAGCTAAGCAGGAGACAATTGCTTACGGTATTTTAAAGGAGCACAATACATCCGGCAATATGGACAAGCTTCAGATTAAGTTTGATAAGCTTACATCGCATGATATCACATTTGTAGGTATCATCCAGACAGCACGAGCTTCAGGACTTGAGAAATTCCCTATCCCGTATGTACTTACAAATTGTCACAACAGCCTTTGTGCAGTTGGTGGAACAATCAATGAGGATGACCACATGTTTGGTCTCACATGTGCAAAGAAGTACGGTGGAATCTATGTACCACCTCATCAGGCAGTTATCCATCAGTTTGCACGAGAGATGCTTGCCGGCGGCGGAAAAATGATACTTGGCTCTGATTCACATACACGCTATGGTGCACTTGGTACTATGGCAGTCGGCGAGGGTGGACCTGAGCTTGTTAAGCAGCTTCTTGAACAGACATATGATATTGATATGCCTGAGGTAGTAGGTATTTATCTGACAGGAGAGCCAATCAAGGGCGTTGGACCACAGGATGTCGCACTTGCAATTATCGGAGAGGTATTCGGAAACGGCTTCGTAAAGAACAAAGTTATGGAGTTTGTAGGACCGGGTGTGTCTAATCTGAGCGTTGACTTCCGTATAGGTGTCGATGTTATGACAACAGAGACTACATGCCTTTCTTCTATCTGGAGAACAGATGACAAGGTTAAGGAGTTCTTTGAGATTCATGGTAGAGCTGAGGACCACAAGGAGCTTAATCCGGGTGAGGTGGCTTACTACGACAGATTTATTGAGATTGATTTAAGCCAGATACGCCCAATGATAGCTATGCCATTCCACCCAAGTAATACCTACACTATCGATGAGCTCAATGCAAACCTCATGGATATTCTCGATGACTGCGAGAAGAGAGCTGAGGTAAGCTTTGATGGCAAGGTGAAGCTTGATTTAAAGAGTAAGGTAAGAGACGGAAAACTGTATGTAGACCAGGGAATCATCGCAGGCTGTGCAGGCGGTGGATTTGAGAATATCTGCGATGCGGCTGACATATTAAACGGACATTCAATTGGAGCAGACGAGTTTACACTGAGTGTTTACCCGGCATCTACTCCAATATACATGGAGCTTGTGAAAAACGGAGCTGTAGCAAAGCTTCTTGAGACAGGTGCAATCGTAAAGACTGCTTTCTGCGGACCTTGCTTTGGTGCAGGAGATACACCTGCCAACAACGCATTCTCTATCCGTCATTCAACAAGAAACTTCCCTAACAGAGAGGGTTCTAAGGTACAGAACGGACAGATCAGCTCAGTGGCACTCATGGATGCACGTTCAATCGCTGCAACAGCAGCAAACAAGGGCTTCCTTACATCAGCAGCGGATATTGATGTCAACTTTACAAAGCCAAAATATTTCTTTGACAAGACTATATATGAGAACCGTGTATTTGACAGCCATGGAGTGGCAGATCCTTCAGTTGAAATCCAGTTCGGACCAAACATCAAGGACTGGCCGGCAATGAGTGCGCTTCCTGAGAATATGCTCCTTAAGGTGGTTTCAGAGATTCATGATCCTGTTACTACAACAGATGAGCTCATTCCTTCAGGAGAGACATCTTCATATCGTTCAAACCCTCTTGGACTTGCAGAGTTCGCACTTTCAAGAAAGGATCCTGAGTATGTAGGCAGAGCAAAGGAAATCCAGAAGGCCCAGAAGGCTATAGAGAGTGGTGAGTGCGCAGGAAAGGCTGTTCCTGAGGTTGCTGAAATCATGGGAGTAGTAAAGAAAAAATTCCCTGAGGCAAGCCATGAGAATATGGGCTTCGGAAGCACAATTTTTGCTGTTAAGCCGGGGGACGGCTCAGCAAGAGAGCAGGCTGCCAGCTGCCAGAAGGTACTCGGAGGCTGGGCAAATATCGCAAACGAGTATGCCACAAAGAGATACCGTTCAAACCTTATCAACTGGGGAATGCTTCCATTCATCATCGATGAGGGAGAGCTTCCGTTCCACAACCTCGACTATATCTTCCTTCCGGGAATCAAGAAGGAAATCGAGGATGCAAAGACGGAGTTTGAGGCATATGTTGTCAAGGATGGTGAATTAAAGCCATTTACACTGAAGATGGGTGAGCTCACAGATGATGAAAGAGAGATAATATTAAAGGGATGTCTCATCAACTATAATCGTAAATAAGGAGAGTTTAATCCGATGGAAGAAACCGGAAAAGCTGGTAAAAAATCAAACATTGAGATAAACGCAGATAAGGGTGCGAAGCAGAATTCGCACCCGGGGCGTGAGGAATGGCCACATCTGATCAGAATAGGTGTCATGGTATTTGTCACGTTTGCAGTCAGTATACTGTTTTTCTTTGCACTGTACAGATTTGAGGGCTTTGCAGGCATATGGAGCAAGCTGCTTGCGGCAGCAATGCCTATTATAATGGGACTTGTGCTTGCATACCTGATGAATCCTGTCATGCTGTGGCTGGAAAGATGCTTTAAAAAGCTTCTTTCCAAAAAGATGAAAAGCGAAAGCAAGCTGCGAAAGGTTTCAAGAGCTCTTGCAATCACAGGCTCGGTTATTATTCTTGTAGCAATTATTTCGCTCCTCATTGCGGCTATTGTGCCTTCTGTCATAGCAAGTATATCAGGACTTATGAAGACACTGCCAAATGATGTTGCGGCATTCATCAACATGATAAAGAACGGCAATTTTGGGGACAGCAAAATAGCTGAGCTCGCGAGCACAGGTTTACAGAATGCAACCGACTATATTGAGAATTATGCCACAGAAAAGCTGATTCCTGAGGCACAGAAGTATGTTGCACAGATTACAACCGGTGTGATTTCGGTAGTCAGAGGCTTATTTAATTTTATTATCGGAATAATCGTGATGGTCTATGTGATGAGTATTCAGGAGACTCTTGCAGGACAGAGCAAAAAGATAATATATGCTGTCTGCAAGCCAAAGACAGGCAATATCATCATTGAGACGATCAGAAAGACAAATGAGATTTTTGGAGGCTTCATAAGCGGTAAGATTATAGATTCACTGATTATAGGTGTGATTGCATATTTCGGATGTCTGATTTTAAGGATTCCATCATCGGTGCTCGTTGCAGTGATTATCGGCGTCACAAATGTGATTCCGGTATTCGGACCGTTTATCGGTGCAATTCCATCGTTACTCATAGTAGTAATTCAGAGTCCGTGGCATGCGCTTTATCTTCTGATATTTATTGTCGTGCTGCAGCAGGTGGATGGTAATATAATAGGGCCTAAGATACTTGGCTCATCTACCGGTCTTTCGACCTTCTGGGTTATGTTTGCCATACTAATCGGCGGAGGAATGTTTGGTTTTCTTGGAATGTTACTTGGTGTTCCAACCTTTGCTGTGATATACTATATTGTGAAAAGAGTTGTTAATTATGCTCTCAGGAAAAAGAAGCTTCCTGAGGACACAAGGGATTATACAAAGACAACAGGCGTAGATACCAAAAATAATAAGCTTAAATACGAGTAGGTGAAATAAGTGGATAAATACGAATACAATCTCAAGCTGGATCAGATAAAAGCCCTAAGCGCCGAGGAGGGCTATATGAGCGCAGCAGAGATTGCGGATAGCATAAATTGGAACAAAATTAAAAATGTAAATACACTCGTTAAAATCGGCGAAATCTACGAGAAGGCCGAAAGATACCAGGATGCAAGGGACATACTTTTAATGGCCTATGACCGTTCACCAATCGGCAGGATGATTATATATAGACTGGCTGAGGTCGCCATCAAGATGGGTGATTATGATGCTGCTACAGAGTATTATGATGAGTTTGTTGAGATAGCGCCTCATGATGATATGAAGTATGTATTAAGATATGCCATCAAAAAAGGGCAGGGAGCTTCATTTGATGAGCTTATCACTATTCTTGAAGAGTACAAGGATGAAGAATACACTGAGGAGTGGGCATATGAGCTTGCATATCTATACCACAAGGCCGGAAAAGCCGATAAGTGTATAGATGCCTGCGATGAGCTCATTCTGTGGTTCGGAGACGGACCATATGTGGAGCGTGCGCTGGAGCTTAAGATGCTTTATCAGCCACTTACCAAGGCTCAGGAGGAAAAGTACAGACGATTCAAGGCAGAGAAGGAAAAGCCGGCTAAGATAAAGGATGAGGCTGAGGTCACTGAGATAGGTGCCATGGAGATGGTAAAGGGCGGAGAGATAGTGCATGATGACGTAACTATTCCGCAGATTACTGTAAATCAGGAGAAGTTCAATACTGTAAATTTACAGCAGGAGATTGCCAAGGGTATGCAGCAGATCATGGAGGCCAAGGGCAAGAATGAAGTTGCTGATACGATGGATACCATCAAAAAGATAGTTGAGGATATTCCTTATCTCAAGCTCGAAAAGGAGCAGGAAGAGTATGTACAGCAACCGGAAGAGACAGAGCATATCGCTACAGATGAAGAGATAGATGGTTCACTTAAGTTGAATTTCAAGGAGCTTTTGGGTGAAGACGCTGACGGACAGATGTCTATGGTCATGAGTGAAAAGACTCAGCTTGAGCATCAGATTACAGGACAGATGTCTATACAGGATGTGCTTGAAGAATGGGAAAAGACCAGACATGCGGCTGAAATTGCACTTAAAGAGGCTGAGCAGCAGAAGCTTGAGTCAGCTAAGGCAAGAGCACTTCAGGAGGCAGGAGACATCATGGAGAGACTAAATGATGTCATTCCAAAGCTGGATGCAGGTGTCACTCCGAAGGAACTTCTTGAGGAGGAGTATTTGAAGGTCCCGGTTGATATTATAGAGCAGAAAGCTGCCGTGAAGGAGCCTGAAGAAGAGCAGAAACCGGATATGCAGGAGCTTTATGCAGAGGAGACTGTGGATGAAGTACAGGAGCCGCAGGAAGCACCGGAAGATACTATAGACGAAGCACAGGAGCCGCAGGAAGCACCCAAAGAGGCTATAGACGAAGCACAGGAGTCGCAGGAAGCACCGGAAGATACTATAGACGGAGCACAGGAGTCACAGGAAGTACCTGAAGATACTGCAAATGAAGCAAAGGAACCGGTTGGAGAGCCGGAGGATATAATTATGGCAGAGGAGTCTGAGGAAGACGAGATACTAATGCAGCCGACCACCATGATGCCTGAAATAACAGATGATATGTTAAATGTCGATGATGATACATCAGATGATGAGACTTCACAGGAGAAAGAAAACGTTTCTGAGAAGAGAGATTTTGATCATGTGACATCATTTATCGAGCAGGAAATAGCCAAGATGACAGCAAAAAATCCGGGACTGGAGAAGAAGCTGGATATGGCTAAGACAAGAAAAATGCCGGATATTTCATTGCCGGAGGATTTAGACAGCGAAGAAGATGACTCGAAATTGAAAGAAACAAAACATATAAAAGAGCTTACAAGCGAACAGAAAGCTATATTTTCATATTTCATACCGGTAAAGGGTATGGAGGATCAGATCTGCAAGGCATATAATGCAGTGCTTGATCATTTCAACAGGAAAGAAAACGCATCCACAGGCAACCTCATTATACAGGGAGAGCAGGGTTGCGGAAAGACAATGCTTGCTACAAGCTTTATAAAGGTATTACAAAAAGATGGTGAACAGCTTACAGGAAAGATGGGCAAGATTGATGCTGCCGCACTCAATAAAAAGGATGTGCAGCAGGTAGTCAGAAAGATAACAGGAGGCTGTCTCATCATAGAAAGAGCCGGTGATATCGACCGCAGCATAGCTGCCCAGCTATCATTTTTGATGGAGCATGATATTACAGGAACACTCTATATACTTGAGGATACATCAAAGGGTATAAAGAAGGCTCTCTCAATGGATGAGGGCTTTGCATCCAAGTTCACGGAAAAGATATCGGTTCCTATTTTTACAAATGATGAACTCGTATTGTTTGCCAAATCGTACTCTGCAGAGCTTGGGTACAAGATAGATGAGATGGCTATTCTGGCATTGCATAACAGAATCAGCAATATTGAGAGGATAGACCAGGCTACCACTCTGACAGAGGTCAAGGATATAATTGACGAGGCCATAGACAGGGAGGCTCACAGCGGACTTAAGAAGGCTATAAGTATTCTGACAGCCAGGCGATATACAGATGATGACCGAATTGTACTCAAAGAGGATCATTTCAGGGAAAAATAAATACTTATGGGGGGTATATATATGTGTAATTTTACAGCAATGGATTGTTACCTGTTTGGTCAGGCAACACACTATGATATCTACAAGAAGATGGGTGCTCACTTAGCTGAGCGCAAAGGAAAAAAAGGAGTGTGCTTTGACGTCTGGGCGCCACATGCGAGGGAAGTATACGTGTTTGGTGAGTTTAACGACTGGAATGAGACCAGTCATGAGATGAAGCGTGTAGAGCCGGAAACCATGGGAGTGTATGAGCTTTTTGTACCGGGAGCGCAAAAGGGTCAGATGTATAAGTTTATTATAGTCACTGAACAGGGTGATAAGCTGTACAAGGCGGATCCATACGCAAACTACGCAGAGCTTCGTCCGGGAACAGCGTCAATCATCACAGATATCGAGCACTTCACATGGACTGACAAAGAGTGGATGGATAAGAGAGCAGCAAAGTCAGATGCTGATGTATATTCTTCACCTATGGCTATATATGAGTGTCATCCGGGCTCATGGATGAGACATCCGGGCAGGGATGATGAGGGCTTTTATACATACAGGGAGCTTGCAAAATCACTCATATCCTATGTGAAAACTATGGGATATACACATATTGAGCTTATGGGTATTTCAGAGTATCCGTTTGATGGCTCATGGGGATATCAGGTGACAGGCTACTATGCACCTACATCGAGGT
>ERZ772889.2002-NODE-2002-length-17078-cov-6.856371_pt1 | contig 17078 bp, 11 predicted proteins | sample MGYA00512127_ERZ772889 | MGnify/ENA primary metagenome ERZ772889 (study PRJEB29015, sample SAMEA2737689) | human gut metagenome | biome: human gut; feature: human-associated habitat; material: faeces | place: China | collected 2012 ...
AGTAGCGGCGCTTCATCTGGTAAGCGTTCACCATCATGGTGGGCATGCTGGCGATAAGGTTGATGCTCTGGTTCAGGATGTTCTCAAGGCTCAGATCCTCGGCGCGGTCGTCGTAGGAGTACAGGCCCAGCACGCAGCGCTGCAACTTGTTCATAATATTGGGCGAGGGGGCGTTCATGGTGTCCATAAAACCGTCCGGCAGGGCGCGGGATTCTGCCAGGATCTCGCAGAAATCGTCCAGCTGCTCCCGGGTGGGCAGGCTACCGAACAAAAGCAGCCAGATCACTTCCTCAAACACGAAGCGGTCGTTGCGGTAAGCCTCGTCCACGATCTCGTTGATGTTGACGCCCCGGTAGATCAGCTTGCCGGGGGTGGGGATCACATGACCCTCCTGATCCTTTTTGTAGCCCACAACGTCACAGACGTTGGTCAGGCCGGCCAGCACGCCGGTGCCGTCCGGGTTGCGCAGACCGCGCTTGACGCCCAGACGCTCACTGGTCTCGGGGTCGATGTAGTTGTTGGCAATGTACTCCTCGCACAGGGTCCGCATCGTGGTGGGGTCCAGGGTCGCCACTTCTGCATGTGCAAAATTCACGGGGGATCTCTCCTTTCTTCCGGTTCCTATTTTTTACTTTCCCATACTTTCCTGCCATCCTCACTGATGGACATAATCTTATATTATCGCTTTTGTGCAGTAAATTCAAGCGCAATGTGTTCACTTCTCACCGGCCCGTGCCAAACGACTTTCATTTTTGCGGGCAGCGTTTTTTCGCAGGGTTTTGCAGGCAGGTCTTTTTATACTGGAGACAGAATCTTTTTCACGCTGCAAGGGAGATCCCGTTATGAAAAAAGCTTTTCTGCTGCTGTGCACCCTGCTCCTGGTGCTTGGATGCGCCCTGCCTCTGGCCGTCTACCACCTCACCCGCGCGGTGCTGGGGCCTGCCGTTTCCACGGTCCGCCTTCCGCTTTCATCACCGGAGAGCACTGCTTCCGCCCCGGAAATCTCCGCTGCCTACGCCGGTGAAGCGGACCGGTTCCTGATTCAGGATGCCTCCACCGGGCAGGTGCTGGAGTTGTCCCGCCGGGAATATCTCATCGGCGCGGTAGCGGCCGAAATGCCGGTGAGCTGGCCGGACGAGGCCCTCAAGGCACAGGCCGTTGCCACCCACAGCTACGCGCTGTACTGCCGCGACCATGCCGCACCGGACAGTATCGGCTGGCTGACGGCCGACCCGGCACGACGGCAGGGCTGCCTGACTGACCCGGTGCTGCGCAGCTACTGGGGCACTGCCTATGAGACCAACTATGCCCGTCTGGCCGCGCTGGTGGACGAGGTGGAACATACCGTACTGCTCTGCGACGGTGCCCCTGCCTGTGCCAGCTATTTTGCCATCTCCAACGGCCGCACCGAGGCCAGCGAAAATGTCTGGGGCACCGCCCTGCCCTACCTTGTTTCGGTGGACAGCAGCACCGACCTTGCCGCCGACCATTACGAGTACGCCCTGACCCTTTCGGCACAGCAGACGGCACAGCAACTGGCTGCCCTGGGCCTCACCGCTGACCTTGCCGCCCCGGAGCAGTGGTTCGGCACCCCGGAGTACACCGCCGCCGGTTATGTTGCTGCCCTGCCGGTCTGCGGGCAGCGCATCACCGGTACGGCCCTGCGGCAGGCACTGGGCCTGCGCAGCACCTGCTTCACGGTCCGGTATGAGAGCGGTGCGTTCTGTTTTACCACAAAAGGCTACGGCCATGGCGTGGGGCTCAGCCAGTGGGGTGCCAAGGCACTGGCCGAGCAAGGGCAGAACTTTGCCGACATCCTGGCCCATTACTACCCCGGAACTTCCCTGTCCGGATAAAAAAAGAGCCCGTCTCCCGAAGGAGACAGGCTCTGTGAAATGCATGCAGAAGGGATCAGCCAAACAGGCCGGACAGCCAGCCGAGGGTGCTCTGGATCGTTTCTTCCGCCGTGGCCGTAATGGTCTGGTCGGTAAGTTTGGTACCGTCGGGGTCCTGCACCGACCAATAGGCAGCGGTGCTGGTGGCGGCATCCGAAACGGTGAAGTCGCTGGCGAAGCAAAGGGTCTCGCCGCTGGACTCGGTCACGATGACCATGTAGGTGTAGCAGCCCGTGGGCAGCTCACCGAAGCGGATCTGGTCGTCCAGCGTCTTGAGGGAGAAGCTGGTTCCGCCCACCTGGGCCTGTGCGGACTGCACGATCTTGTCGTTCTCGTCCAGGATGGCCACCTGCACACCTTCCAGCGTGCTGCCGGAGGTGCTGTTGGCGGTGCCGGTAAGGGCCATGCCGCTGCCGGTGCGCACATTGACCGGATAACGCATGCCTTCCAACCGCAGGTCATCTGCCTGCAGGGCTGCGCCGTTGTGGTCGGAGCTCACATACCAGTAGCAGGACGCCTGTGCAATAGACACGCTGGAGCTGGTGAGCGGGATACGGCCGGAGGAGATGTTCCCGGCCGGGTCGGAACAGTAGAACACGCCGTTCGTATAATCGGTCAGCAACACGGCATGGGGCTGCGTGCGGTCGTACAGGACGATGCCTTCCGGGTGCTGAGCCAGCAGCTGGATGAGCAGCTGGGTCTTTTCCTGATGATTGGAGGGCAGGGTCGCATAGGCCACCTGCATCTCCCGGTATGTAAAGCTGTGGGCCAGACCATTGGACCAGGCCGTGGAGCGCACACTGTTTTCAGTCACATCCACCCAGTCGGTCCGTCCGTCAAAGTAAGCGCGGCGGCGCAGCATCATGGCTGCCGAAGCCAGCGTGCAGGTGCCGCCCCGGCTCTGCTTGAAGTAGAACCCGGCATCCACATTCAGGTCCACAGCCAGTGCTGCGGGCAGACAGGTGAGTGCAAACACGATGGTGAGCAGAATGCCCACCAGTTTTTTATGTGCGGTCGTTGGCGCTGCGGTATTCACGGTCTGGTCGCTCCTCCCTTTTCTGGCATCATTTTTCACGTTTCACTGCCATAAAGTATACCAGCCTGTAACCTTTTTGTAAACAAAGGCGGTTATTTTTTCTCAAGATTGACACGTTTTCAAGGTTTTTGTTGGGAGAAATGCACAATTTCAAGCGCGATATTCTACATATCCTACAAATTTTTTGTGTTTTATTTCTGCCGTCGTTCCTCCTGTCGCACGCAAAAAAGCCGTCTGCCGCAGGCACAAAAAAAGAAAAGGTCCAACGACTTCTGTTGCGAAATCGTTGGACCTCTTGGTCCGCCTGACATTCCCCCAGTCGAACCTTTCCGTCACCATCCTCCCTTCTTATTTTTTCCTCACCTGTCCCCTCTCCCATCAACCTCTTTCCGCCGACACGTCGTCCAGCATCTCATCGTTTCGATAACAGCCGCTTTTTACACGTTCTTCCACGTCCACTTTAATTAAACAAACAAAATCCCCCTCTCAGCAAGTCAACGCTGAAAAAGGGGGATATGTATCATTATATTTTTTTGCCGGTACGCTTTTTGTCAATCAATTTATAAATTGATTCCAAAGAATTTTGAACTTCTTTCCAAAAATTTTTTTGCTCTCCTCCTAAAGGCAGCGGATGATTTCCGGCCTCAACTATCATGTCTTCTAGATTTCCACACTGCTTTGTCAGTTCCGAAAAGAACTCATTATCATCATATTTATAAAACAACGCCGAGAAATTCATTTCACTCAGAACGTCACAAAATTTGTTTCCATTACGCAGATAGCCATTGCCATCAAAATCAAGGCTCGTTCTGGATTGGGGAATCTTTTTTATAAGATATTCGTCAAAAATCATGCTGCAATTAGCCGAACGAATAGTAGCATCGGCGGACTTATTCGCTGTATTAGCTGCATAAATAGCCACTAGAATAGCAAGTCCTGAAAAGAATGCAGAGATAGCATCAATCATTTACTCACACATCCTTTACATCAGCATTAGACGATCCAGAATGGTTTTTTTGGGGTTGGAAATCTTGGAGACAACGACGTCAAAATTTTTTTCCATTCCCTCACGTCCGATTTCAGTATAAATTTTCCCAAAGAACCCCTGGATAAACGAAGACGCCAAATAGTCGATTTGCTCAGGGAAAACAATTGTAAACGGTTCATTCAAATCGATTCGACCGTCGACCTGTGCATCAAATAGTTTTCGGCCATAACTATTTCCTGCAAGTTTTGTCAAACTCCTATCTTTTATTTCAAGAGAAATCACTTGTTTGCTCATAATGCATTCTCCGTTTCCATCACAAAATTCAAATTGTATGCAGTCCCAGGGAAGTAGATTGGGAATGTTGAAAAAACATGCTTGTCCGGAGCGCAATGTTGAAAGTCATGTTCATGATTCATTCCAATCCAGTGATCTTCATCATATTCCAAAAGCGACCGTATGAATTGCATTTTCCGTCTTCCTGATAGAACATAGCAGTTGTTTCCGTCTGCTTGAACCTCAAGCCATTTTATTAAAGTAGGGAGGCCCGTTCCCCCGATAAGATATTCATTCGGTCTGCCAGATATGCGATCTTGGAAGGCACTCAACATAAAAAACTCATCATCTCCATAGCCTTCCCTAAAAAATCTTCTGTGATGCATGTAGATTTCGCGCAATCTCCAATATCGTGCACTGTCGCTCTTATCTCGTAGTTCAGGATTAACGCATAACTTTGTCTGTATTTGCGACGAGAGCAACGTCGCAGAAAAATTAACAACACAAATATTCACACCGTAATACTTTGGCCCAGTCGGGTCGTTCCGGCGAACATAGTCACGTGGTGTCACATCAATATCAAGGAAACAATCTGAGCGGCTATGCTCAAGTGCATTTCCCACCAACTCTACAGCAACTTCAGCAAGCAAGTCACTGCGAGACTTTGTGATTCCAAGATTCTCAAAAAACAAGCACAATGTTGTGATTGCGGAGGACAATGTCTCATCATCATTTTCATTGGCTAAAAAAAGTTTGCGATAATAATTTTTTCCAACACCAAGCCTAAATTGACGGACAAAATCCATGGCAGGCTGCGCAGGTCTTTCCAACATATATAGAGGTGACAGTCCAATACCATCGGTAAAATTATTCGTTTCTTTCTTATTGTAATGAAACTGTACAGATATACCGTGATCCGCAATAATATGCTCGATATAGCATTCTAACAGAACATATGTAAATTTTTCGTCGAACACACCGTTTGGAAATGCGATTAAAATAGACGAAATCTGGCTGTTGTTGTGCACGGTAAGAAAAAGCCCGGCAATGAGTTCGGAAACCGTGTCAACCGTCAGCAACTGCTGATTTCCATAAAACAAACAGGATTTCCCGTCTGGTAGAAAAACAGGTGTAAGTGCTTTAGCGGATGTCGCATTCCGCAATTGCCGCTCAAGCAGGGTTACGTTCTTCATACACATCACCGACCTAACCGATAATCATACTGATACACTATGGTAGTTACAAGGTCATTATAGCACACATTCTAACCACTAACAACAAAAAAATCTCCCCTATCCGCCTTGTTTACGGTCGAATACGAGAGATTTTTTTGTTTTGCGTTGACTCCGTTCAGGTTCGACGTACTCCGAACAGCAACCCTTATCACGGGGCTGCGGCTCTTGTCATGTATGGGGTCAGTGCACGCCCTTCTTCAGCTGCTCCAGATAGCTGTCCGCCGCCAGCGCCTCTTTGGTAAAGGAGTTGTTCTCCCACCATGCCCAGATGGCCGCCGCCGAGGTCAGGCCCGCCGTCACCCACTGCTCCAGCTGTGCGCTGTCAATGGGCAGCAGCGGCTTGCCGCAGGCGCTGAGGATCTGGTTTGCCAGGGCCAGGCCCAGCACGGCGGTGCGTGCCACGGTGCCGGCGGAAATGTTGTTGTTCTTCGTGATGTGTGCGTTCATGTTCAGGTTCCTTTCTGCTCTTCCGAGCGCTGCTTTAAAATGTCCACGGCCTTTGTCAGCGCCGCCGGGATCGGCAGGCCCATCAATCCGGCATTCTCAACGATGGAAATGGTCTCGTTGCAGATAAAGCCGATGACCACGGCGTCCCGCACAAAGCTGGTTGCCATCACGGCGTCCAGCCGGCAGGCCACCAGCACGATCAGCAGGGTCTCTCCCTTGCGGATCAGTCCCTTCCAGCCCGCACGGCTCTCCAGCGCGCCGGTCCGGCTCTTGGGGCTGGCGTGGAATACGCCCGCCACGATCAGGCCGGTCACGTAGTCCACGGCCATAAAGAGGATCAGCGTCTGCAGCGCCGCATCCCAGCCGCCGTACAGGCTGGCAATGGCGGCCCCCAGCGCCCCCACGGCCATGCAAAAGGTGTCTTTCATGTCGTTTCCTCCTTTCGTCTCATTTTCGTTTTAATCGTCTCAAAGCGGTGTGCCGTGAGACGATCAGCCTACCCACCGGCTCTTGTTGGGCCGGGTATCCACATGCACCCAGCCCTTGGCGCGGCCCGCCTTGACGGGGTAGCGGCCAACGCCGCCCCAGGCGGGCATCAGACTCTCGGCGTAGGCGGCCACGTCCTCGACGCTGACGCCCTGCACCTGGATGTCAGCCGCCCGGCCCAGCAGGTGCTGGCTGGATTTTGCACCACCCACAGCGGTGTTGTGGGTGGCCGTGCGGTAGCCGCTGGTGATGACCACCGCCTTGCCAAAGTGCTCCCGGATGGCCTGCAGCAGCACCGTGAGGGCCTCGTCCACCATGATGGTGTCGGAGCCGTCCCGGCACCGGAACTCTCGCACCTTAAAGGCCGGGGCCAGGCTCTTGTTTCCGTTTTTGGTCAGACTGTATTCCTTAATGGCCATAGGTTCACCCTCCTAATACGTTTCCCTCTCCGTCCACCAGCACCTCCTGCGGCAGCACCAGGGCTGGGCGGTAGCTGTAACTAGACTTCGCGCTTATACTTTTGAACGCTCCATCTGCGGTAACATACGCCGCCTTACTCGGGGTCCATCCACCGCCCGTAGGTGTCCGGGTCCAGTAAGGCCGGGACCATTTTCTTCTAGCTGTTGCCTCGGTGCGAAAGTAGCTCAGCGCCGCACCCTCTTTATATGCGTTGTTCAGGGATCCATTCAGTTCCGTGATGCTGAGCGGAAAGACCTTTGTTGCCAGGCCATCCGCCCCCTCTCTCCGGTCCTCCTCCATAGGAAAACTTTCGGTGCCCATATAGGGGATTCGCACCTTCTTGATCAGCGGCTTGATATCCGCTTTGATCATCCTGAAAAATGTGTCTTCCAGGTATATTTGTGAATCGGAATTCGCGTACCCGGTACCGCTGGATTTATAAGACCCCGTGAACCTTGCAGAGTTGCACAGCAGCCACGTTCCAAAGCAGCTTGCGTCGTACATATCGCCCGGTAGGCCCTGATGCACGATGATCCACTCCGTCCGGATGTTGTTTACATTGAAGTACACCTTTCCGCCCACCGCACGGTCCCCCAATGGTGTGCCCAGCTGATACCACAGTTCGGCAACGCCACGGGGGTCTCCCCAATAGGCCTTTTGCACAGTCTGGGCAAGACTAGCGCCGTCTCCCCAGTACAGTTTGCCGGTCTTTTCGGCCACGCTGTTGGCGCCCACATAGCCGCTCATGGAGCCACCACCTCCTCGTCAGGCACAGGCTCCTCGGTCTCCGGCTCCGGCAGGTGGATGTCCGTGTCATTGATCACCTCGTCAGAGCTGGCTGCACTGGCCGTGCTGGCCGCACTGTACACCAGGTACACCGTGCCGCTCTCCAGCTTGCTGCTGCCGGGGATCAGGTCCTCCGTCCCGGCTGTGATTTTTGTGGGCGTAAAGCCAAGCACCCGGGTGATGTCCTCCTTGGTCAGGGTATACTGCTCCGCCAGGGTCAGCACCTGCTTCTGGCCGTTCCCCTTCTCCATGGTCAGGGTGTTCCCCTGCACCTGGGCTCCCTTCAGGTACTCGTCGCTGCCTGCCTTCACGGCCCCCACGTCGGCAGCCTCCAGCTTTCCGGCCTTCCCGGTGCCGCCGTGCTCTGGCTGCAGCACCCCGGTCATGGCCGTCAGGCTGGTGGTGTCCTGGGTGGTAAAGGTCCGCTTGCTTCCGTCTCCCAGCTCCACCGTCAGGGTCTTTCCTGCCAGGGTCAGACTTTTCACCACCTGGTCACTGTCCTGGGGCACTGCTCCCAGGTCCTGGGCCGTCAGGATCACCACGCCTCCCTTGCCGTTGACGCTCACCACCTTCCCGGTCTCCGGGGCCGCTGCCTCTGCCCGGGCCGCCGCAGCCTCTGCCCTCGCTGCCGAATTTTCAGAGTTTTCGGCCCCTGCCGTTGCCGTCCGGGCCGCCGTCTCTGCCTGGCCCTTGGCATTCACCGCCCGGGTTGCTGCGGTGGCCGCCGTCTCGGCGTTGGTCTTTGCGCTGGCTGCGGCCTGCTGCGCCGTGTTGGAGTATTCCAGCACCCGGGCCACAAAGGTCTCGTACTGGGTGGGGCTGATTTCCACGTCTCCGTCGGTGTTCAGAGTACTGTAGCACTCGTACTTGGTGGGCTTTGTCAGGGCCCGGTAACCGTCCGCACCCAGGGCCAGCAGCATCCACTGGCCGCCGGGGCTGGCCGTCAGGGTCTTGTCCACCGCCACGCTGTCTTCGTCGTCCAGCAGCACCGGTGCGGGCAGGGTGCCGTCCAGCCACTGCACATGCAGCGTCACGCTCAGGCCCTGCCATTCTGCCGGCAGCTCAAATTCCAGCTTTTCCACCCCGGCGCTGCTCTGGCCGCCCACCTTCAGCACCCGCACGTCCGGGGCAAACTCCGCCCCGGCAAAACTGCGCTTCAAGATCTTCACACGCATTCGCGTCTCCTCCTTTCGCCCTTCCAGTCTACCGCACTCCGCTGCACAAAAAACCTGCGGACTTTCTGCCAAAGCAAGAGCACCCCGGCAGCCATTTCCGGCCGCCGGGGTGCTCTTTCTTATCTCAGGTCTGCGTAGGGGTCATTTACCGTGGTGGTCTGCGCCTTTTCGGCGTTCTTCAGCCAGGTGGCAAAGGTTTTCTGCTCGTACAGGGCGTTCCCGTCCCCATCGGTCAGGGCCAGCAGCATCTCCTCCAGCTTCTGCCGGTCGTACTCACTGCCGGCCAGATATTCCGGCTTGCACACTTCCGTGATCTTGCTCTTCAGACTTGTCACACTCTTTCCGGCCCGCAGCAGCCGGTCAAGCTCTTCCTGCACATCCTGCGTCCGGCCGCTGTCCACGGCCGCCACCAGGTCGTCGGTCACGCTGGTGCCGCCGTTCTTCAGCACCTCGTCGGCCCGCTTGTTCACCGCACCGGTCACACAGTCGATCACCGCCTCCCGCTTGTCCGCGTCAGCCTTTGCGCCTTCCCGGATGCCCAGCGCCTCGTACAGGTCCCGGATCACCTGCCGCGTCAGCTGCTGGCGCTGGCTGTCGTTGCCGTTCACCTGGGCCTGGGCCGCCTGCTGCACCCGGTCGTCGTACTTTGCAAGGCGGGTCTTCAGCTGCTTGTAGGCCTCTTCCTCCTTGCCCATCTCCTGCAGCTTCTCCATGGCCGCCTGCGCCTCGCCCGCGTCGCCGCTGGCATAGGCATCATACAGCCGGTCGTACTGGCCGGTGGCGCTGCTGGGCAGGCTGCTAAAGGTAAATTTCCCGCCGCTGGCCACGTTCTCCGCGTCCTGCACGTAGCCCTTGAAGGCTTCCAGGATCTTCCGCCCGTTGCCAAAGGGCACACCGGCAATTTCCAGCCCGTCCTCCATCAGGGTCAGGGCGTACTTCTGCACCTTGCCGTGGTGGGCGGCCAGCTTCGCCTCGTCCATGTCTGCCGTGTCCTTGCGCAGCTCGCTCACAAACTTTTTCACGTCCCCAGCCAGATCGTTCACGGCACTGATGTTCGTGGCGCTCACCACATCATAATCCTTGCCGTTCAGGGCGTTGTCCACCAGGCTGTACACCTCGCTGCCAAACAAAAAATTTCCGGCCGCGCTCTCGGTAAACAGCCCGGTAAAACGGCTCAGCAGGCTTTTCAGGGTCACGTCCCCGTTTTCGTCCTGCTCCCGGTCCCACCGGTGCAGCAAAAAGTCCGCGCCGATCTTCATCATGGCAAACACCGCCGTCTGCGCCACCTGGCTCCCCGCCGCCCGCTGCAGCTGCTTGCCGGCCCGCTGCAGCTCTGCCTTGGTCTCTTCCGTTTCGCCCTCTTCAAACCGCGCTTTCTGGGCGTTGTAGTCCATCACGGCGTCAGCCAGGATGCCGTAGTTCTGGAACCGCTGGGTGGTAAACATGGTAAAGGTCTTTACAAACTCGTCCGGGTTGCGCTGGATGCCCGCCCGCTGCATCACGGTATAGTTGGGCTGGGTCTGCTCGATCACCTTCTGGTACATCCGGTTCACGGCCTGCCAGTAGTCCTCGCTGCCCTCCTGGGCGGCCCCCTCGGCAAATTCCCCGGGGTGGTTCTTCACATAGGCCTTGCTGCCCTCCCACAGCGCTGCCACCGTCACCTCGTCCACGCCGTTGATCCACCCGGTCAGGGCTTTCGGCAGCTTGTCCATGGCCTTTTCTGCCGGTGTGAGGCCTTTGCCAATGCTGGCCAGTTCGCCCCGCTGGCTGCCGCGCTTGCGCCACTCCAGCAGCACGTCCCCGTGTTCCGAGATCTCCGTCTCCAGCACCGTCCGCTGCTTGGCCGAGAGATTCTTCACAAAGGGCACCACCGCCGCCATGGTGTCGCTGCCCAGCACGGCCGCCGCCGTGGGTAAGGACGCTGCCTGCGCAATGGCCACGCCCGGGTTCAGGGTCAGGATCGCCCCGGCGTAGTTGCCCCGCAGCCGGGCCGCCATCCGGCTCACGCCGTTGTCCCGGTGCCGCTGGGTGGTCTGCAGGTCGGTCAGCAGGTCGTTGACGTACTCCACCGCGCTGCGGCCCCACTGCTCCTTGATGATGCCGTTTTTCAGGTTGTACACGCCATCTTTTGTTTCCACGTTGCTGTTCAGCACCTTCTTCACGTCCCGGATGGGCAGTGCCAGGCCCGCATAGGCCGCCGTGTCCCGGATGCTGCGCTGCACCACATTGCTGCACTCTTCCAGCAAAATGGGCTGCACCGCTTTCTTTACACGGTTCTTCAAAAAGCCCCGGCCCTCAATGGTGGCGTCAAGGTTCAGCCCCTCGATCTGGGTCGCCAGGGCGCTCTTGTCCACCGCAATGGGGTAGTAGTTTTTCACCCCCGCCCGGTTGTAGCCCAGCAGCTGCATGCTGGTCTCGTTGATCAGGTTTGTGGTGTACCGGTTGAACAGCTCCTGCATGTCCGCGATCCACGCCCGGTCGTAGTCGGTCAGGGCGTTTTCCACCGTCTGCAGCACCGTGTCCACCATCGGGGTGCCGTCGGCATTCTGCAAGCCGCCCAGGTGCACAGTCTGGCCCTCCTGGTAGGCCCGCTCAATGTTTCCTTTTGTGTACTGTTCCATGTTCGGCACCGTCAGGCCGCCGTTCAGCAGGTGCTGGCGGCTGTCCGCGTTCTGCAGATGCATGTACAGGCTGCACAGCATGGCGTGGTTCAGCGGCACGCTGTTGCCCTTGGTGTCGGTCAGGCCGATGTCCACCGTCTCGGCCCCCGGCCCGGCAAAGGCGTCCATCTCTTTCAGGTGGGTCTTGCCCGTCACGTCCGCAAAGAGTTTCTCGCCCTTGATGGTGATCTCGCTCTGCCGGCGCTGGCCGTCGTTCAGCATCCTCGCCAGCTTCTCCATCTGGCCGTTCTTTGCGTAGCCGCCCAGCATGCGGAACACCCGCTCGCCGCCCAGCATGTCCAGCTGGTACTTGGTCAGCGTGTTCCGCAGCCCGTCAAACCGCCCGCCGGGGCGGTTGCCCTTGCTGGTTTTCACCTCGTAGGCAGCAGCGTCCGCAATGGCGCTCACTTCCTCAGCCTTTGCAAGGCTCAACGTCTTGTTTTCGGTGCGGATCACATGCAGCGTGCTGCTGGTAATGGCTTTCAGTAGCCGCAGCTGGTCCACTGTCATGGGCAGGCTGACACGGTTCTCCGTGTCCCGGATGCGCGCTTTCAGCCGGTCCTGCAATGCCCTTGCCTTCTCACTGTCCGGCAGAGCTTCCGCCTGGGCCAGCTGCTCGTGCAGCTTGTCCAGCCGGGCGTTCTTCGCAGCTGTCAGGTCCTCCCGCAGCGTCTGGATCAGTTCCGGCACCTTGCTCTGCTTCCAGTCCTCGGTCATGGCGTTGGGGGCTCCCTCGCTGCCCATGCTGGCCGTAATGCTGTCCTGCAGCCTCGTCAGCTGGTTCACAGCCTTGCTGTTCAGGGTCACCAGGTTCGCCAGCTTGGCCACCTCGGCCGCCTCCACGATCAGCCCCTTCTGCACATACTTGCCCTTCTGGGGCCGCAGCACCATCTGGTTCAGCTGGGCCGCGTTCGCCCGGATGCTCCGTTTCAGCTCGTCCGCCTTCCGGGCGTCCCGGGCCCGCTGCACCCGGTTCTCGGCTACTTTCTTCGCAATAGCAATGTCCTCGTCCCGCTGCTGGCGGGCCACTTCCAGCGCAATGGCGTTCCGCTGGGCCTGTTTCTGCTGCCAGGCTTCCCGCCGGCGCTCGTTTTCGGCCTCCCACTCCATGATCTCGTTGTCCTGGATCATCAGCGAGCGCTCCGCCCGGTCGGCCCGGCGCTGCTCCTGCTTCACCTGGTCGGCCAGGTAGTCGTTTTCTTCCCGCAGCTCGCCCATGCGTTCCTTGTACCACAGCTTTGCCGCGTCCATGTCTTCCTGCCGCTGGGCTTTCAGCCGCTGCTCCTGCTGCTTCAGCTGCCGGCGGAACTCCTCCCGCTGGTAGGTGATGTACTCGTTCACGTCGCCCAGGTTGGTAAAGGTCTTTCCGTCGATCTTCACAGCGCTCCGGGTCTCGGTGCGCTGGTTGGCGGCCAGTCGGCGGGCAAACTCCTGCCGCTGCACTTTCTGGACACCCTGCATGCCCTTCTCCACCTCGGCGGCCCTTGCCTCGTCTCCGGCCGCCGCCTTGGCCATCTGTAGCGCCTGCTTCTGCATGCCCTCAAAAATAGCCTGGGCGTCGGTCATCTCGGGCACGTTCATAATGTCCTCGATCATTCGCCCGGCCAGCTCCACCCGGGCGTCCTCGTACTCGGCCTCGTCCGCAAAGCGGCTGCGCATCTCCGGCTTGATGCTGTCATGCAGATTCATCAGCACGTCCAGCCACTCGGTGCTCTCCATGCTCATGACACCCTCCACACCGGCCTGCTGGGCCGCCGCTTTCCACAGCGCCCGCGCACCGTCCTGGATGCCGCCCACGGCCCGGGTGTCGTTCACAATGCTCTCGTACTGCTCCGCCGGGTTTCCGTCCCGCACGCCGTCGGCCTGCCGCAGGGCCACACCGTGGCTGCGGGCCTCGGCCACCGCCGCGCTCCAGTTGCCGTACCGCTTCACCAGCTCCGCCTTGGCCTTGCCGGTCTTGTTCACGGTGTACTCCAGCCGGTGCAGCTCCGGGTATTCGTCCCACAGCTCACTGTTGCGGTAGGTCGCCCCGTCCAGCACCTCGCCCGCCAGCGTCTCGGCCAGCGCCTGGGCCTTTGTCATGTCCGCGCCGTCCGCTTTCAGGTAGTCCACCAGCACCCGGGTCTCGTTGGCCAGCTTTGCCCGGTCGGCCCGGCTGGCGTTGGCTTTCGTCCACCGCGCCGCCAGCCCGTCCAGGCTGTCCTGGCTCACCTTCACGCCTCTCGTCACCCCAAAGAACTGGCTCAGGGTGTCCAGTGCCGCCGCCGTGTTCGCAATATCCCGGCTCGCCTGCCGCTGGTCGTTCTTCTTTGCCTCCCGGCTGGCCTGCTCCGCCAGCTGGAAACGGAACTTTGCAAGGCTGCTTTCCTGCGCCAGCTCTCTGGTCTTGTAGTATTCCCGGATCTCCCGCACCACCTTGTCCGCATCCACACGCCCGCTGTATTCCTTGCTGGCGGCAACCCTGCCGTCTGCTGTGGAGATGTCCAGCGTGAACTGCCCGCGCTCGCCGCTCAGCTGCTCGGCCATTTTCCGGATCTGTTCCAGCTGCTGCGCCGTGGGGGCCGTGTCCGCCGAAATGTCCACGCCCGGTGCCTCGGCCATCACACGCACATTGCCGTCCAGCAAAAACTCATTCAGAGCTTCCGTGCCGTTCTTCACTTCCGCCGGGCCGAACACCTCCAGAATTTCCCGGTGGTCGGTGTCCCGGCTACGGTCATTCTGGGCAAAGTCCAGCATCTGGCCGTCCGGCAGAATGTACCCTGCCCGCCGGAATTCTTCCGTCACGCCGAACTGCTCCTTCGCCAACATCCGCCGGTACTCCGCATTGCCGCCGTACGCTTTGGCTCTGGCATTGTAGGCGTTCTGTGCATCCTTGGCCTGGGCGTCCTTCCGCTGCTGCAGACGCCCATTGGCTGCTTTCATCTGCTCCGTCAGGGCGCTGTCCCGCTCTTCCAGCGCGGCCAGGCGGCTGTTGTACTCCTTGCGCTTTGCAAGGTAGTCCTGGTATTCTGCGCTGTCCCGGTAGGCCTTGCCCTCTGCGGAAAAAACGCCCAGCGCCTTTTTCTTTGCCTCGATCCGCTGCACTTCGGCACTGTTCAGCCATGCACTGCGTTCTTCCTTCAGGGCACTGCGCTGCTTGGTCAGCTGCCGCTGTTCGGTGCGCAGCTTTGCCAGCTCATCCTGCTCCGCCAGCTGATAGCGCACATTTTTCTGCACAGCTGCATTGTTTTCCTTGCTTTTGGCAGAGGTTTGTGCTATAGTAGTGTCAGAAGATACTTCCTGAGCATCCGCAAGGGTGCTCCGCACAGCTTTCGGGAGCTGTGTGGGAGTATCTTCTTTTTTTGTCATATTTCCCTCAGTGTCAAACGTCACATAGCTTCCATCTGTCCAGCATACCTCATGAACATAGAAATTCTTCATGCCATTCTGCCGGGTGTATTCTCTTACAATCACGCCTTCATGCAGCTTTGTTCCGTCAATTTCGACGGGCGCTGCAAAGACATAAGTATCATACCCTCGTCCCTGCCAGTTTTGCTCATACCCGATTTGCTTTCCTTTTTGAATTACTTCGGGGACTGCAGCAACCGCAACCTGTTTTGCTTTGCTGTTCCCATGCTGCACCGTTGCACGTGCACCGCTCTTTGTCAACTCCACCGTTCCGAAGTTTTCACGAATCACTTTGTTTCCTATAGAATCAAAGAATTCTTCAACATTGGAAATGTTTTCGTTTCGCGTTTTTCCGAAAGATACCTCTGTTCCTTCGATTGTCGCCACCGGTTTCATTTCTTCCAATTCGTCCAGATGGCCGTTCATCTGCTCCACCAGAGAATCTTTTCCCTCGTGCAGCTGGAACCGCACCCCCTGCGCCGCACCCTCACTCTTGAGGGCTGCGGCGTTTTCTTTTGCCGCCCGCAGGTTGTCCATGGCCTTTTCCGCATGGGCAAAATAGGCGTCCTGCAGGGCCCGTTTTTCCGCCTCGGCCAAACGCTGGGCTTTCAGGGCCGCCCGGTTCTCCGGGTCAAGGGTCAGCGCTTCCTTTGCCCGGCTGATGATGCCGTTCAGCATCTCCTTCACGGCGGTCATCACCTTGTGGATGGTGCCTGCCTTGCCGGCGTTCTTCTCCGCCTGCGCCCGCTGGAATTCGGCCCACCGGGTCACGCTCTCGGCACTGTCAAAAATGCCGCGCCAGCTGTCCGCCACCAGTTCCTCAGCAGCCTGCTCATAGGTCAGGCCCTGGGCGGCATAGTCCTTCACCTTGTCCCGGATCAGCTCGTCCACGTTCTCAAAGCCCTCGCTCTTCGCCAGGTACTCCAGCGCCGTGTTCTGCACCGCCTTGGCACCCTCGGCATCCAGAGCGTTGTACCAGTGGTAGTCCTCGTGCAGCACCGTGCCAAACACGTCTCCGTTCCGGTCGCCAAAAAAGATGCGGCCCGTCTCGGTGTCCACATAGGCTTTCACCCGCTCGCTGGGGCTTCCGTCCGGGCCCAGCAGCACGCTCTTCAAAATGGCGTCCGTGCCGGTTCCCGCCGCGTTCAGCCGGATCACCTGGGCTGCCACATCGTCCGCCGCGCGGTCGCTGCCCTTCCAGATCACCCGGCCCTCGCCTTTCGTGCTCTGGTCGGTCAGGGCACCGCCCAGGGCCCCGCGCTCCACCGTGCCGGCTTCCACTTCGCCCTGCCCCTGCAAAAAGGCCGCCCGCAGTGCCTGCTCTCCGCCGGGCTGCTGCAGTACATAGTTCGTGTTCAGGGCAAGGTTGTTCATGCTGCCCGCCAGCTCCAGCGCCTTGTCAAAGGTTTTCACCCCGTCCATCTGGCCCATGCGGTACATGCTGCTGGCCGCCGCCGTGTAGTGTTCCAGGTCAGCAACGCTGTCCGGCACCATCCGGCTGATGGTCTCCGCCGCGCCCTTGCTCACCTTCCAGTCCGTCAGGGTCCGCTGCACGGCCCGCTGCTTCTCAGTCAGGGTCTGCTGGCGCAGCCCCACCGTCCGCCGCAGGCCGTCCGGTGCTTCCCGGCTCTGCTGTGTCGTCTCCTGTGCTTCCTGCTGCGCAGCGGCCCGGCTTTCCGCCTGCGCCTGCTGGTACAGCTGTTCCGGGTCAAACAGCATAGTCCTGGGGTTTTCCGGGTCTACCGTCCGCACCGCTTCCGTGCCGTCCGCAAAGCGCACCGTCATGGTGTCGTTGCTCATGCTCACGCTGTAGCCCTGCCCGCTTTCCACGGTTTCCCCGGCCTTTTCCACGGCACCCTGGCCCGGATCAGCGGCAGGGTTCTCTGCCCGCGCCGCATTGTTCCCGACATTTGTGTCGGGAACTTCCGCTGCCTGCTGCTGTGTCTGCTGGGCAAGCGTGCGCAGGGCTTTCCGGGTCTCGCTGGCCGTGGCAGGCAGCTCCATGCCGTACTCCTCCGCAAAGGCCGCGCGGTTCGCCGCATTGGCTGCATTCGGGGTAAACAGGTTGATGGTCTTGCCCGTCAGGTTGTCCGCCTGCAGGGCGGCCGCCAGCTGCTGCACCGCCGGGTTCTCGCTGCGCACCGCTGGGGCTGCATCCTTCCGGGCAGTCGTTTCCGCAGCGTCAGTGTTGCCCGTCTGCTGCATGGCGGCGGCCTGGTCTGCCTGCTGCCGTGCAGCTTCTCCCGGCTCC
>ERZ772889.2011-NODE-2011-length-17007-cov-3.903787_pt1 | contig 17007 bp, 16 predicted proteins | sample MGYA00512127_ERZ772889 | MGnify/ENA primary metagenome ERZ772889 (study PRJEB29015, sample SAMEA2737689) | human gut metagenome | biome: human gut; feature: human-associated habitat; material: faeces | place: China | collected 2012 ...
TTTAGTTTGACCAACTCCTTTCGAGTTGGCTAGATGGCGGGTTCCATGTCATTACGCTAGGGAGGCCTGCATAATAAAAATTCTTGTCTGCATGCCGTAACTGTTTCGGTATTGCCAATACTGCGGAAGATAGCCTTCTTTAGCAACTTCGAGCAAACCGCGGGAAGGACCGTTCATCCATGTCACGACAGATGCTAAAGCGCCGTAGGCTAAAAGACAGGCGAGAATCGGTGTGAGCCAGCCGACTCCGAGGGCATTTAGCATCAATTCAAAACTTTGGCAGACACCTGCGGACTTAGACAGATCGCCGATCGGAACAACAAGAGAAATCGAGAGCGCACCTAAGACGGAAAGGATCAAAATAATGGCCGTTGCCAGGTAAATGGATTTCGGGAAAGATGAGCGCGGATTCTTCATCGAGGTGACATGCACGGAGCTCATTTCCATACCGGCGAGCGACACCATCATGCCGGCAAGCAGCATCCATTGTCTTGCAGTGGACAGATCAGGAATAAGCGCTTTTCCGCCGTCCAAATTGATTTGAACCGGTTTGCCGAGCCAAACATAGGTGAGCGCACAGACAATCAGAAAAAAGCCGGGAATAATGGTTCCGACAACCACACCGGAATTTGATAAGAAAACCGATAACCGCATGCCGCGGAAGTTTAGAAAGGTGGAGAGCCACAGCAAAAAGATGGCCGTAAAGAAGATGTACCACCGATTTGAGGCTAACTCGGGATTAAAAATGTATGCGATGCAGGTGGCGACAAAGGTGACCGCGGCCGGATACCACGGCATGTTTTGGAACCATTCCATAAAGATCGCGAGGAACCCGAGCTTGGGGCCGAACGCTTCTTTGACCCAAATAAAGACGCCGCCGCGCTGAGGATAAGTACTGGCAAGTTCTGCGGATACTAAAGCAGAGGGAATGAAGAAACAGGCAGCTGCGGCTGAGAGGAAGAAAATAATGTTCCAGCCGTATTCAGCCATACTCGGTAGATTTCTCAGCGAGAAAACAGAGCACACAGTGAGCATGGCCATGCCTTTAATTCTCATGGTGAAGACAGAATTCGGAGCTTCTTTATCTTCCATAACTATCCTTCCGGGAACTTTCGCAAATCGATCTGAAGGAGAACTGCGTGCTGCTGGAGAACTCGTCGGGCGATCGATGGGTTATAACCGCTCAATATATTGAGAATTGTGGAAGGATAACCGAGCTTTGACGCAAAATAGGGATGGGGTTGGCCCCGTCGGCTTATTCACTTACGTTCCGTTGCAACTTCGGAAGTTTTTGTTGTGTCTATCCAACAATGCGCCTTGAGCAGTCGCTAAAAGGTAGATTTTCGATATCGGTGCCGAGTTCGTGTGCGAGCAGATATTTTTGACATCAAAACCGCCGCCGTGACCGGTGAGTGACTTATCTTTGCCGATGACGCGGTGGCAGGGAACGATGATGGAGAAAGGATTTTCTCCGACGGCAACCCCGACTGCTCGAGCGGCTTTTGGAGTTCCGGCTTTTTGAGCGAGCTCCCCGTAAGTGATCGTCTCGCCGTATGGAATTTCCAGCAAGAGCTGCCAAACGCGTTTTTGGAAATCCGTGCCGAGGAAAAGGAGATCAAAGTCTGGAGCTTCTTTGCTGCCTTCGAAATACGCATCAAGCCAATCGGAAGCCGCTTCGATAACTTTCGATGTGCTTTTGACCACAGATGCCTTGGTGTACTTTTGCAGGCGGTTCATGATGGTGGAGTGGTGCCAGCCGTCAATCCAATCTGCAACGACCAAACGGTTATTCCATGAACCGAGTGTCAGCGCCCCTCCACAAGGAAGCCTCTTTTCTGAGATGTAGATCGGTTCGATCGCCGCGGAAGTCGTAATTTGTGGTCTTTTTCTCATTTTTTCTATTGGGAGGATGGTGAATTTGTTCTTGGGAAGATTTTATGAATAAACGGACTGCGAAGAGGCAGTCCGTTAGCGCGTTAGAAAGAGATTACTCAGGTCAAAGAATAATGCGGTGAGGGATGATTTCTTTCATCAAAAGCGTGGTCTCGACCTTCTTGATATTAGGCAGCAAAGAGAGCTGCGTGTCGTAGGCTTCCTGATAGGCGGTCAAATCCGGAGTGGCGACCAGAAGGACGTAGTCCTGTTCGCCGAAGATCCGATGCGCTTCGATGATGCAGGGAATTTTTTCCAGGGCTTTTTCAAATTCTGTGATTTTTTCACCGGCAGCTTGCGACAAGGTGATGAATACCAGTGCCTGGAAACCCATGCCGACAAGCTTGGGATTGACAACGGCTTGATAGCTTTCAATGACGCCGGATTCCTCAAGATTCTTAACTCTTCGCTGGCAGGAAGATACGCTGAGATTGGTCTTTTTTGAAAGTTCGGAAAGTTGGATTTTTCCATTCTCTAAAAGAACGGAAAGAATCTCTTTGTCGTATTTATCCATGGACCGGTCTCACCATAAAAGAAGTTGACCAAATTCTAGCAATCTTATGCCGAAAGGAAGTAGTCAATGTGCACAAAATACAACTTCCTCCCGACAAAACTGCTTATTAATGTTCGCTCTTAAGGCCTGCGCCGCAAAGAGAGAGGAGGGCGTCCTCGGTCGGGCCGAATTTTTTACAGTAGCGATAGTAGGCGGCAAGTGCGGCGGCTGTGGTGTGTTCAACATAGAACCCGCGTTTTGCCATTTCCTCGCGGCACGGAAGAATTCTGTCTTCCGGAGCGGTGATTACTTTGACGTTATGGCGGCGGATCATGTCGAGTACTTCACCGGCGCGAGCCGGTTTGCCGATCGCAATGCCTTCTGCCAATGTTGGTTTCGGTGTGACTTCGACTAAAGAAGAAGACCCCTGTTCTTCGGTTTCGTAGAACGGAGCGCAGTTTTCGCTTTGAACGGCGATAAGCTGCGGGAATTCGTCGATAACTCCGGAACGCATGAGATGCTCTAAAGCGAGGACGGCGCCAATGAAGAGCGTCCCGTTGCCGAGTTCAATGAAGATATGACGAGGGATTCTTTTGAGCTGCTCGAAGGTTTCATAAATATAGGCTTTTGTGCCTTCGTAGAAGTAAGGGTTGTAAACGTGGTTGGCGTAGTAAGCTCCTTCTTCTTTGACCTTAGAGCGGCAGACTTCGGCGCAATGATCTCTAGTTCCGGGGACGACAACCGCTTTGGCTCCGAAGCCTTCAATCATGGCGATCTTATTCGGGCTGGTGCCTTCGGGAACGTAAATTTCGCAGGCGATACCGCTTCTTGCGCAGTAGGCGGCAACAGCCACGCCGGCGTTGCCGCTGGAGTCCTGAACGCATTTTTTAACGCCGATGGCTTTCATATGGCTTACCAAGGTAGCTGCTCCGCGGTCCTTAAAGGAGAGCGTCGGCATCATGAAATCCATCTTGAGGAAGACGCTTCCGTTGTAGGAAGCGATGGGCGTCATACCTTCTCCCATGGAAACTCGGCGCCAAACATCACCATCCAAATTCATAAAAGCGTGGTAACGGAATTGAGACCAAACCGATTTATCAATTAAGGATTCCTGCCAAAGAGGAAGGTGATCCTGAGGAAGGGAAAACAGACCGCCGCATTCGCAGGTGTTGTGAAAGGTTGAAGTGGGTGTTTCTTTGCCGCAGCTCGTGCAGATGTAGCTCATTGGGATTCCGAAAATAATTAATTATGTAAAAAAGACCACAACCTTAAAAGTATACCGAGAATCAACGTTAAGGAAGGATGTGCGCCTGATCAAGGAGGAAAATGGCGGGATAGTTTGGACGGTAACTATGAGAAAAAGACCACAAAATTTTCTCTGCTTTTGCTGAAGGTACCGAAAGACTTTGACGAGATAACGCAGGGCCTCCAAGATTCGGAGGCTTTTTTCTTATCACTTCTATAGTCGTTACATAAATTTCCTCACGTATTAAAGGGATGAGGCAAAAAACGTTGCGTCCACAACACGACAGTGAGGTCTTAGGGGCTATTTTTTTCTAAGATGTTTTCCTTATTTACGGCGATTTTTAGCCCCGTATCGCCTTTATGAAGCCCCCTTTGTTGCACATTTATACATCCATAAGGGTTGGTATTTACTTGTCTTGCCTGACAACTTCTTCTGGTTATTAGCGAACAGATCTCAAGGACGCCAGGACATTTTGAAACTTTTGCATCACAGCTGCCGAATTCCCCGAATTGAATAAAACAGCAAAGACTACCCCTAAAGGATTAGTCCGTTCAGTCTAAAAACAGGGGTTACCCTTAATATGAATATCTTATTTGTGCCTTTCTAATCTTAAATTAACCTGAAGTTGGGGAAAGGTATTGCCTTTGCATTCCTTGTTCCCATTTCACACCTATCGAGGCCTAGATATTCGGAGTAATTTAATTATTCGAAAAACCTCTGCCTCATCTGGAGAAGATATGTTACGAGAGACACGAAAAACAGCGATAGGCTTAGGCCTTGCAGCTGCTATGGCGACATCATGTGTCTATGCAGCGGACGGTCAGCCCCTTCCGACACCTAAGGTTAATGAGATTACCCAGAAAGTATGGGCCAATCCTGACCTGACGGAACCGACCAAGGGCATCCGCACCCTGCAGGACTACATCGTCCAAGAAAAAGAACTTTGGGACTTTTTATTCCAGAATCATCCCATCTTTGCTACTTACGGAAAAGACGGACGAGTGATCGGTACACCGGTTATCTCTACCCGCGGCTCTGAATACCTTGGTGAAGGCAATGCTCAGAAGTACTCCGCTCATCAGGACGGCAACCGTCCGATGGCCTCTCAATACCGTTTGGGCCAGCGCTCCATTCTTGACTTCCCCAACAAGTTTGTGGGACCGGAAAAATGCGGCGAATGCCACGCGATTCAGTACGAACAGTGGAAGCGTTCCCGTCATGCCAAGACGGTTCGTTTCCCTGGCGAACATCCTGAAGTCGATAACGACCTGAAGAAGAAACTGTACGGTTCTGAGGCCTCTATTCTTCCTGACGGTATTACGGCTGACGTGATTTACGCCACCATCGGTACACCGCGTACCAAATACGGCTACATCGACGGATGGCTCGTTCGCGGTTCCTACCACGTTCGTGACGGCTTGCTCAAAGACGGCACCGGTAAGGTTGTTGCCGGCGGCAACCAGTTCTCCCGCGGCTGGGCAGAATGGCTGACACCTGAAAAAGCGAAAGAAATTCAGAAATTGATCCCTGACTTCCCGACAGAACTCAGCCAGTTCGGACCTTCCGCCTCCCACCAGTGGGGTATGACATCCTACGGTTCTACTTATGAAGGCAAACTTCTGTTCCAGGCTGCTTCCTCTTACTGCGAAGTCTGTCACGCCTTCAAGTTTGACTTTAAGGATAAGAAGGAATTCTTCGCTGCTCTGGGCAACCCGAAAGAACTCCAGAAACACACAATCTCCCGCGGTATCGCTTGTGAAGAATGCCATGGTGAAGGCGGACACTTGGTTGGCAACACCAACAACATGAGCACAAACTGCGACCGCTGCCATCAGCGCTTGAACTTTATCGAAGACGAAGTTGATCGTCCCGATGCTAAGGGTAAGCTTGAAAAGGCATTCAACGCTAAGACGAAGTCTTCTTGCCCGTCCTGCGGTACAGAAGGCGCTCAGCTCTTCATGTCGAAGCACTATGAAAAGGGTATGCGTTGCGTTACCTGCCACGACCCGCATGAAGTTACCAGCAACGACTGGACTTCCGGAGTAACACGTCCCGCAATTCGTAAGAACTGCCAAGACTGCCATACGACACAGGCTCAGATGGTTGCGAATGCCGACACCCACAGCAAGGTCGACTGCATCGCCTGCCATATGCCGTTCACGATGAGCTGCGAAAACTTCACAGCTATTCAGCGTCCTGACATGGCCGGTTTTGACGCCGTCCGTCGTTCTCACCTCTTCAAGATCATGGTCGATCCTGACAAGAAGATGATGAACCCGGGTCCGGGCCAGTCTCGTGCTTCCAACTCTAAGGGCTGGAGAATCTCCAGAGACGAAGAAGGTCACGGTTACGTTGACTTAATGTGGAGCTGCGCACGTACATCCATCGCCGACTTTACGGTTGTCGAAGGCAAAGGCTGCCACAGCCCGTTCCAGTCTGAACTCGATCAGGGCCTGATCTATCAGGACCAGAAAGAGATCTATGGCGAAGTCATGAAGTGGCAGAACCCGATTAAGGAAGGCCACCAGAAGAACGTCGAAGCTCTGACTCGTATCAACAAGCTGCTTGAAGTCACCAAACTCACGCCTGAACAGAGAACGGAAGCCATGCTTCTTATCGACAAGGCCGGCGAAATCATCAAACAGGTCCAGGATGACGGTTCTTGGGGTGTGCATGCCTTCAACTACACGAAACAGCGTGTTGAGACGGCACAAGCCTACCTGACCAAGGCTCAGTCCATTATCGATCAGGGCGGTTACAAGGCTGTAAAAGCAACGAAGTAACCACAAAGATTAGTGTCACGTAAACTTCGGGTCTTCGGACCCGAAGTGAAAGCAGAGAAGTAAGAATGAAAAGCAAAATACTCCAAGCCGCGATGATTTCGTTTCTGTGTCTTTACCCGCAAATCAACTTTGCGGGCGGAGGCGGAGAACCGGTCGAAGCGCCTGTCTATGACGAACTCCTAAACCAGATCTCTATGCGCGAAGCTGAGATGCTCTGGCAAGCCGGAATTCCTTTCTACGACGTGAATACGCTTGAAGTATGGACTCAGGGCTACATCCCGGGCGCTAAGTTCTTCAACGTCCGCAACTGGAAAAAACTTCTTCCCGAAAACAAAGACCAAACGATGGTGTTCTACTGCGTGAATAAACTTTGCACGGCTAGCGAAATGGCTGCCCGCGAAGTCATGAAGCTCGGTTACACCGACGTGCGTCAGATGCCGGACGGCATTGAGGGCTGGAAGCTTTCCGGACGCAAGGTTGAAAGACCTTAAAGAAATTTCATTCCGTTTGAATCAAATCAACCCCATTTAAAAATATCACTATGTCGATTCTCAAAAAAACTATGTTGTCAGTCGCGTTGACCTTCGTTTTCGTCGGTTCCGCCCTTGCACAGGACATGACACCGGAGGCCAAAGAGTCTTACAGCTTAGGAGCTTCGCTTGGAAATTACCTTTCCTCTCAGGTCTTCAAACAGTCTGAGCTTGGCGCACCCGTTAACATGGACCTGGTTGTGGAGGGCTTAATGGATGCTCTGAAGAATAAGAGCAAGTTAAGCGAGGAAGAAATCGTGACTTCGCTCAACAACAGAGCTGAAAAGCTGAACCAGCTCCATGAGGCAAAGGTCAAGGAAGTCAAGGAAAAGAATCGAGGCGAAAGTCTTGCCTACCTTGAGAAAAACAAAAAGAAGAAGGGCGTTAAGGTCCTGGCTTCCGGAGTTCAGTATGAAGAGCTGAAAGCCGGTACCGGTCCCTCCCCGAAAGAAGAAGACGTAGTGACGATGGTTTACGTCGGAAAACTGGTTAACGGCACGCCTTTTACGAATGCAGAAGGAACACCTGCTGAAGAAAAAGACGTCGTCATGACCCTGATTCCCGGCTTTAAGGAAGGTTTGTCTCAGATGAAAGAGGGCGGCAAGGCCGTTTTCGTTATCCCGGCCGATAAGGGTTACGGTGAAAACGGAGCCGGTCCGGTTCCGCCCGAATCTGCTCTCATTTTTGAAGTGACGCTCAAAAAAGTTGAAAAACCGGGTGCTAACAAAGAATCTAACCAGGCAATGCCGGCAGGACATCCTCCGATGAACGGAAGTCGTCCTAAAATGGCGTGGCCTCACAGTTAATTCTTAAGCAAAGGGAGTTTTAATGATGATCGGATTGGCTGCATCCATCGCTATCGTGGTTTTCTTAGTGTGTATCGTTTTTATCGTTTACGCATTGAGAAGCCGTGCAGCACGCAGCCACATCTCAATCCTTTCACTGATTATTCTTCTTCTCATCGGTTCGTCGTTGGGTGTGTACGCTTCTGTGGGCCGCTTTTCCGATTGGGAAAGGGCTCAGGTGGACAACACCAAAGATCATCGTCTCGCAGCCAAGATCACTCAGGCCCGCAGAGTTGCGATGAATAAACCTCGCAGTGTGGAAGCCCGCAGAGATCTTGCCGGACTTTACATGCAGGGAGGGCTCTTTGACGAGAGCGCAAAAACATTGGATGAAGCTTTAACAATTACTGGACCGAATGCCGGATTGTATGGAGACAAGGCCAGGGCGCTCTATTACCGAGATCATCGTCAGATGACACCGGAAGTGAAGCTCACGCTTGAAAAAGCGTTAAGTCTGAATCCAGCGGAAACCTCTTCAAGAATGCTGCTTGCGGAACATGCCTTTAGAAATAAAGACTACGCAGCGGCGATCAGTGAATGGGAAACAATCATTAAAGCGCACAGTGCTCCGGAGCGCGAAGCAGCAATCCAGCGTGCGATTGCTAACGCTCGGGAGAAGTTAGCCCAGTCAAAATAAATTAGCGACAGACGAATAGTCTGTTTTGGAGAATCACCGTGAGTGCAAACATCGACAGAAGAACATTTCTAGCCGGTACAACCGCGGGTTCCTTAGTTTTGTTATCGCTCGGAGGCTGCAATAAGCCCGACGAGAACAAAGGCGCAATAAAAACGAGCGCAGGATCTGATTCTGGCCAAGCTAAGCCGCATTACGCGATGGTCTTTGACCAAAACAAGTGTATCGGCTGCGGCTTGTGCAAAGAAGCCTGCAACGAAACCAACAAATTGCCCAAGGGAGTTTCGCGCTTAGTGCTCGAACGTCAGACGACTCATGTTCCGGGAACTGCGTGTCCGATTTGCGGAAAACTCGAAGGTTGCGACTGCGAGCGCGTATACGTTCGTGTCTCTTGTCAGCAGTGCCAGGACGCCCCGTGCGTTCGTGTCTGCCCGACAGGTGCAGCACATCGAGACCCGAAGACCGGTATCGTGACGATGGATCCGGACCGCTGCGTCGGCTGCAAGTACTGCATTGCCGCTTGTCCTTACAACGTTCGATACATCAACTCGGAAACAAAAGTGGCGGACAACTGCGACTTTTGCCTGAAGACCAAATTAGCAAACGGAGAAGAACCCGCCTGCGTACAAGCCTGCCGGCACGGCGCCTTGTATTTCGGCGACGTCAATGATCCGCAAAGCATCATCAGCCGTCTGCTTCGTGTCAAAGACACGGTTCGTATCCGTCCGCATTTGGGTACGGAGCCTAGCCTCAGATACGTCACCGTTCAGAAAGAAGGAGTCTGATCATGTTGGACTTTACTATTGGTCTTACCGAGGGTGTTGCCTGGCCTTGGCCGATTGCCGTGTATCTGTTCTTAGCCGGTATTTCCGGGGGTGCGGTTGCCGTTGCGATCTGTGTGAACCTTTTCAGAGGCGTTCACCTCAACACACCCATCATGAAGGCGGCGACTTTGATCGGTTTTATTACGATCGTTCTCGGCATGATCTGCTTGGTGCTGGACCTGACCAATCCGCTCTTCTTCTGGCGAATTCTGGTTTATTACAACCCGACTTCCGTCATGAGCATTGGCGTGATGGCGCTTCTGTTCTATATACCGCTCGTTTTCGTGCTGATGTGCGTTGCGCTTCAGCAGGAAATTACGTCCGTGAGCTGGCTTAAGTGGCTTGACCCGATCATCAGCTTCTTTGCCAAATTCAGAGTGGCTTTGGACTGGATCGTTCTTATCCTTGCGATTGCGATCTGTGCCTACACCGGCTTCCTGATTTCGGCTCTGATCCGCTTCCCGCTGATCAACACCGCTGTCCTTCCGGCCTTGTTCGTCGCCTCCGGTTTCTCTGCCGGCTGTGCAGCGACAAAAGTTTTGGCCGCTTGGCTCTTCGGTGCCGATCGTCACGGCTCCGATCTGCATGTTCTTCATGCGGCTGAATGGCCGATTATGGCGGTTGAAGCTCTCTGCCTGCTGATGATCATCATCGCTTTGGTCAGCGGAAACGCCGCTGCTCAGGCTGCCTTTGCTGCCTTTACAACCGGAATGTGGGCTCAGGTTTTCTGGGTCGGTGCAGTCGGTATCGGTTTCCTGATTCCGCTGGCGCTGAGCTTCTTCGGAAGCAAGGCATTCCGTACCGGAGCAACTGCTTTTTATACCTCCGGACTGGCTGCTATTTGCGGAATGATGTGCCTGCGTTTATTCATTATTTACGCCGGCCAGATCAACTCCATCTAAATAGAAACAGTGCTCCGAGAGTTTGCTTTCGGGGCACTTTTCTTATCTCCTTAGACCGGTAGAAAACCGGCCACTTTAATCTTTAGGAATCCTCCGCTATGGAAAAGTTAATTCAAGTCTTCTGTACAGTCGCAGCTGCCGCTCTCCTTGCCGGATGCAGCGGAAAAAGTGAAGATAAAATCCCGGGCCCGGTAGCTTTTGATAAACACGATCGCTGCCATATTTGCGGCATGGTTATTTTGAACTATCCCGGAGCAAAAGCTCAGGTTTTTGTAAAGGGAGAAAAAGAGCCCCTGAAGTTTTGTTCCGTCAAAGACGGATTTGTCTATGTTCTGCAGCCTGAGAATGCAAAACGAACCGTGGCTTTCTGGGTTTCCGACTTCGGCAATAAGAAAGATATCCCGCTGCATGAAAAGATGCTCTTGGCTCAGAAAGCTTTCTTTAATGCCGGATCTGACGTTCGCGGAGCGATGGGCAAATCGATTCTTCCGTTCGCTACCAAAGAAGAAGTTCAAGCCTTTACGAAAGAGCACGGCGGAACAATTGTGAATTATTCCGAAGTGAACCTTGGGCTTTTGAAATCGCTTAAAGGCCACTGAGCATGAGAAAAGTGCCTCTTCTGTTTCTTTTATTTTTTCCGCTCTTCTGTAGCGCGGCGCATTGGGACGTATCGACGTCTCAGGAGCTTCACGATGCGCTCTCAAAGGCGGCAGCTGGGGACGAAATTGTGATTTCTCCGGGAACCTATGAAGGCACTTTTTCAATTCCTACCAGTCTTTCTCTTCGAGGAAGCAAAGATTCGATCATCGACGCCGCCGGGAAAGGATCCTGCCTGGAGATCAAGGCTTCCGGAATACAGGTTTCAGGCTTAACGCTTAAAAATTACGGTGCAGATCTTTATGAGCGAAACAGCGGCGTTTTAATCAACGAAGGCTCTGAAGATATCCTTTTAAAGGGCCTCAAAATCGAAGGTACCGGATTCGGAATTCGAGCCGACAAATCCGAAAAAATTCATATTGAGGGCTGCGAAATTCGAGGCAATAAAAGAAAACACGTTTTAGACCGAGGGGACGGCGTCTACTTTAATTACGTGAAGGACGCTGTACTGCAAAACAACAAAGTTCTGTACACCAGAGACGGGTTTTATTTCGAAAATACCGATCGAACACAAAGCAGCGGAAATTACTTTGCGGCTCTCCAATACGGTATCCATTATATGTACACACGAGGCGATTCCGCCTGGAACAACGAAGCAGAAGCCTGTATCGGCGGCTATGCGCTGATGAGTTCTGAAAAAATTCGTCTGTTCGATAACCTCTCCAAGCGTACGGTGGAATTCGGCGTCTTGCTCAACGAAACAGATGCCTCCGAAGTATCAAACAATCACGTTGAGCGCGTTAAAAATCCGCGTGGCAAGCCTTCCTTAGATACCGAAGGGAAGGGCATTTTTATTTATGGCGGCGGTATCAATACTGTTGAAGGCAACAGCTTTGAAGCCTGCGATATCGGTGCAGGCGTGGCCATGGGCGGAGAAGGAACCGTTCTCCATAACAATCGTTTTGTCGGCAATCGTCTGCAGGTCCGATATATTGGTTCTTCTTCTGTGGAGTGGAGCAGGGAAGGCGTCGGAAATTATTGGAGCAGCTATCAGGGCTGGGATTTGAATCAGGACGGAGTGGGAGATATTCCGTATCAGCCGAATGACTCCCTGGACAGATTATTTTGGCTTTATCCGCAAAGCCGTTTCTTGATGGATAGCCCCCTTGTCGTTTTTCTGAGGTTTATCACTGCACAGTTTCAGTTGGATAAGGGCAAGGGCATTGTTGATTCCAACCCAATCATGCACGATCCTATTTCGACGAATAAAGGAGCCCTATGAATGCAGTCGAATGCCTAAATGTCTCGTTTAACCGAGGATCACGGATGGTCCTCGATGACATTTCTTTATCTGTTGCACAAGGAGAATTCGTCGCATTGATCGGACACAACGGCGCGGGAAAATCTACGCTGATTAAGCTGTGTCTCGGCCTTATTACGCCGAAAAAAGGGAAAGTTAAAGTCTTAGGGGGAAGGCCGGGCGCCTCTCCCATCTCCGTCGGTTACCTGCCGGAGAATGTGAGTTTCTACGACGGAATGACGATTCGAGAAAATCTCAATTACTTTGCGGATTTGAAAAATATCCCACGTCAAAGAGCCGACGAACTAATTGAATCACTGGGTCTTTCAACTGTGGCTGCACAAAAAGTCGGCCAGTGCTCTAAGGGGCAGAGGCAGCGTCTAGGCCTGGCACAGGCGCTTTTAGCGAAACCGAAGCTTTTATTTTTGGATGAACCGACGGTTGGATTGGATCCGACAGCGTCAGATTTTATGTATCAGGAGCTCTTAAAACTCAAAGAACGCGGCTGTACCGTGATTGTGTGTACCCATGAGCTTATGTTGGTAGAAGGATTCGCGGATCGAATCGTTATGCTCGTAGGAGGACATAAAGCGGCCGATGGTACGATTCGAATTTTGAGTGAAAAGATGGGTCTGTCTTTTGAGTTGGTTTCTTCAGAGGCCCTGAATGCGGCTCGCCAGGATGAATTTCTTCGCTCTTCCGTTATTGACGGGCGGCTTGTTTGTAAGGGAACGGATCTCAGCCAAAAACTCACTTATTTGGAAAAGAAATACGGCATCACCGGAGTCGGTGTTAAAAATCCGTCACTAATGGATATTTATAAAGCAGCGTTGAAGGGGCACCAAAAGTGAGAAGTTTTTTATCTTCTGTTCGGGTCGTCGCTGCAAAGGAATTCAGAGACTGCTGGAGAAATTTATGGCTGATCGTAGGATCCGCGCTTTTTGCTTGTCTCTCTCTGGCAGTAGCCTTCGGAACGGCAGCAATCGGCGGCGATTTTTCTTTTCGTCCGTTGGAAGCCGTCATGACTTCGGGTGTCACGCTCGGAGTGTTTTTAATCCCATTAATTGCGGTTCTAATTTCTTATGACGCATTTGTCGGAGAACAGGAACATGGAACGTTAATCCTTCTTTTAACTTATCCGCTCTCTCGAACGGCTCTTTTAACCGGCAAACTCCTCGGACAAAGTGCTGCACTCGGCGTTTGTCTGCTTCTTGGGTTTTCCGTATTGCCGCTCCTTACGGTATTAAATGTTCTGCCGTACGATCTCACAAGACTTAGTCTTTTGACTGCTGTTCTGATTTTTTCAGGCTGCCTCTTAGGCTTGGTTTTTATCTTAATTTCTTTAACGATCAGCTTGTTGGCGAAGAATAAAGCTCGAGCTTTGGGCGTTCTGCTCTCTATTTGGCTGCTTTCGGTTCTTTTTTACGATTTAGGGCTTTTGATCATCACGATTGCCTTTGAGCATCAGATCAGAAACGAATTCCTGAACATCTGTTTGGCGGCTAATCCGGCGAGTGCCTTTCGTCTTTTTAACCAGCAACTGCTTGAAGATTCGACCATTCCCCTCCAAACTGCGTGGCTTGGGGTATATTTGTGCCTGTGGTCGGCGGTCTTGTTCGTTCTAGACCGTTTTATTTTGAATAAAAGAACTTTCTAATCAAAGGTTTTTAACGAAAGGCGCTCTCCTGTGCAGGCAGAAATTAGTCATTTTGTTCTTATTGCCGCTGCGTTATGTGCAGTGTTTTTGTCTTTGCCGACTTTATTGGGGTCTAAAAGCAGAGCACCGCTTTTCGTTCATCTTTGGAAGCCGGCTTTAGGCATTACTTTTGCAGGTTTAAGTTTTGCTCTGATCATGCTGATCTGGGCATTTTTAACGAATGATTTTTCGATTGCCTACGTTGCCAACAATTCCAATACGAAGCTCGACCCGGTTTATAAAATTTCTGCGGTTTGGGGAAGTCATGAAGGCTCCATGCTCTTATGGGTTTGGACGATTACTGTTTGGGCTTCATTGTTTGCAGTTTTCTCACGAGACGACGAGTTGTTCAAATCCCGAGTGCTTGGCGTTTTGCTCGGCGTAACCGGACTTATCTGCCTCTTCCTGATTTTTACCTCAAATCCTTTTGAACGTCTGCTGCCTTTAGTTCCTCCCGAAGGAAAAGACTTAAACCCGATCCTTCAGGATATCGGCATGATTCTGCATCCGCCGATGCTTTTCTTAGGCTACGCGGGTACTGCTTTGTGCTTTGCATTCGGCCTTGGTGCCTTGATGGAAGGGAAGGTGAGACCGGAATCTCTTCGCGGACTCACAACGATTTCGGTGATTGCGTGGCTTTTCCTGACCGCCGGCAACGTGCTAGGTTCTTGGTGGGCCTATAACGAATTAGGCTGGGGCGGCTGGTGGTTCTGGGATCCGGTTGAGAACTCATCTTTTGTTCCCTGGCTTCTCATGACAGCCCAGCTTCATGCGTTGGTTCTTCTCAGATTCCGTGCCCACCTCACAAAGACGGTCTTGTTTTTCTGCATCGTTTCATTTGCGCTCTGCCTGCTCGGCACCTTCATCGTGCGCTCAGGCGTGATTCAGTCGGTTCATGCGTTTGCCTCAGACCCCAACCGCGGGGCCTTCCTGCTTGTCATTTCTCTGTTAATGGTCGTCCCGGCTTTATTTCTTTTCATGATTCGGGCACCCAAATTTGAGAGCGCAAAGCAAATTTCCGGTATCGAGGATATCTCTTTAGTCTTGGCAGTGCTGCTGCTTGCTGTGACAGCTGTTTGCGTCTTGTTCGGCACGCTTTATCCCTTAGTGCATGAAGCCCTTGGTAAAGGCTCCCTTTCAGTAGGCGCTCCGTACTTCAACTCGATTTTTGCACCAATGGCGATTTTAGCTGCTCTGATGATCGGCGCAGTTCAGTTAAAAAAATCACCGATGTGGACATGGGGTGCGACTTTCATTCTGTCCGCTATCGCCGCTCTTTATTGCGGTTTCTTTACGGAAGTGAAATCTTCTGTTTACACGACTGCCGGTGTGTTTAGTGCCCTGTGGATTATTTGTTCCTTTATGGCATCTCTGCGGTCCAAGAAACACAAGAACTTCTTTGCGCTAGTCGCTCACTTGGGCATTGCCGTCAGCATCATCGGTGTGATCGGCGACACGCAATATTCTCAGGAAGCCGTTGTAAGAATGGGGCCGGGCCAGGGGCGCCCGCTCGGCGACGTGATCTTCGTGTATGAAGAAACCCGCAAGGTCGATACCAATGCCTTCTTTGCCGATGAAGGCAAGGTTCTCGTGCTCAATAAAAATGAGGATGTCATCGACGAACTTCATCCTCAGCGCCAAACCTATAAATCCAACGGCATGGAAATGACGGCGGCCGGTATTTCACATGGCTTCTTTAGAGACTTTTATGTCTCGATGGGCAACCGGTTAAGCAGCGATGAATTTTTAGTACGCCTCAGCATCCGTCCCTTGGTGAGCTGGATTTGGATCGGAGGCCTCATCATGCTTTTATCAGCAGTCTTTTCCTCTGCTTGGCGAAGAAAGGAATGGAGTCAGTCATGAGATTAGCACTTAGATTAATCCTTTGTTTTTTTCTTGCTTTCAGCACTGCGTCTACAGTTTTTGCAGCGCCTTCTATTCGCGATCAGGCCATAGAAATTTCGAAAGAACTGCGCGATCCCGGTGCCGTGAATCAATCTCTTTATGAGTCCAATGCACCGCAGGCGGCAGAGCTTAAGGCGAAGATTTATCAATTATTGGAAAACGGCGAAAGCCGGGAAAATGTGTTGGAGTATTTTGCTTCTCGCTACGGAAAGCAAATTCGATACGATCCTCCTGTGGATCCATGGACCGCTGCGCTTTGGGTTGTTCCCGCCGTACTTTTTGCCGGTTTGGTGCTGACAGCACTTTTCCTTATCCTCAGACGTAAAAAGGAGAAACCTTCATGAACATTTCGTTCAAACTTTTAGTTGCCGCTGCCGTATTTGCGGCGTCTTTTACCGTCGGCGCTCAAACGATTTTTTCTACTAGCGGCTACAGCACCGGAGAAGCACTTGAAAAGCCGATGGTCATGAAGCCTTTCGTGGAATTCTCCAAGGCTCGTCCTCTGCCGGAACTTAGAATTTTTACGCTTGAAGGCGAGAAAGTCGATTTAGCTAAGTACCGCGGAAAACTTTTGATTTTGAATGTCTGGGGAACTTGGTGTACCCCTTGCATCCGAGAGATTCCTCAGCTGATTGATCTTCAAAAACAGCTTAAGGGTTCAAACATTGAGATCGTCGGTGTTGCAGTCGACAAAAGCGTTGCAGGAATTCCTAAATTCTTGGCAAGACACAAGATGTCGGAATTTAATACGTGGTCTGACCCGACGGAATCTATCGAAGATGTGATGCCGCTTGAAGTCGTTCCGACCAATTACATTATTGACGGAGCCGGAAACATTGTCGGCTACCTTCCGGGCTATCTGCCGTGGGATGATAAAGACGTCATGCCGTTCTTGAAGAAACTGGCCGTGGCGAACGTCGTGCCGCAGGCGGCGCTGAATTTGTTGGTGGCGTAAGTATAGTGAGGCGGCAGGCCCGCGAAGAGATAGGCCGGCAGACTGATGAGTCCGCCGCCGCCCGCTGCCGAATCGACAAAGCCCGCAAAGCCGGTCATGAACACCAGAAATGCCATCATCGGCAGGCTGATTTGAATACCCATTGTTATGATTCCCCTTAATATTCCTATTTCTTCCACGATTTTACTTGTATAGCTCACCCTCGCAGGCCAAAATCTGGTCGAGTATCATCCGGGACACCCGGGCGCCGTAGACCATGGAGGGATGGTCATTGTACTCGATGATGTCGTGGAAGTCCTTGTTCATCAGGACGATGACATACTCGCCGTAGGGGGTGTGGACGATGCCGCCGTCGTTGCGGCAGG
>ERZ772889.2012-NODE-2012-length-17003-cov-3.939757_pt1 | contig 17003 bp, 9 predicted proteins | sample MGYA00512127_ERZ772889 | MGnify/ENA primary metagenome ERZ772889 (study PRJEB29015, sample SAMEA2737689) | human gut metagenome | biome: human gut; feature: human-associated habitat; material: faeces | place: China | collected 2012 ...
ACGTTCTGTCTGAGCAGCATAAAGCAATACATGAATCTGTTCCAATCGAAATGACTTGTTTCAAGTCTGAGATGGGAGATTATGCAATTACAGAGAAGACACCACTTGAATTGTCTGTAGAATATGCAGGTGACCGCAAGTTGGAAGTGACTGGTAAAGCTAAGATTACATCAGTTGCACCATGTGACAGATGTCTGGAAGATGTAGAAGTGAAGGTGACACTTGACTTCAAGCATAAGATTGATACAGAGTCAGATGCATATGATCAGTCAGAAGATTTAGACGAGAATAACTATATTGACGGATATAGCTTAGATGTAGAACAATTGGTCTACAACGAGTTATTGGTAGGGTGGCCGACGAAAATTCTATGCAGCGAAGACTGTAAAGGTATTTGCAACGTATGTGGTCAGAACCTGAATAAAGGTACCTGTAACTGTGAAGATACGGGGCTCGACCCTAGAATGTCAGTTATCCGTGATGTATTTAAGAATTTTAAGGAGGTGTAACCTATGTCAATTTGTCCAAAGAATAAATCTTCTAAAGCAAGAAGAGACAAAAGAAGAGCAAACTGGAAAATGAGCGCACCAAACCTGGTAAAATGCAGCAAGTGTGGCGAATTAATGATGCCTCACAGAGTATGCAAGGCTTGTGGTTCATACAACAAAAAAGAAATCATTGCTCAGGATTAATTTTTGAAAAATGATAAAAAGAGACGATCGGTTTTGGTCGTCTCTTTTTTTGACTGAATTTTGTATAAAATAGTGAAAAAAAGATAAAATGATTACATTTTGTGTTGCAACATTTTCTGAAAGTGTTATAATTTTAACCAGATATAGAACGTAGTCTATAAATAAACTGCCGATGGGGAAAGTGAAAATTCATTTTACAGGCAAAGAGATGGACTATGTAGCTAAGGAGGAAAACAGAATGACAGAAGTAGCAAAGCGTATTGAAAAGCTTCGCGCACTGATGGCAGAGCAGAATATCGATGCATATGTTGTACCGACTGCAGATTTCCATCAAAGTGAGTATGTAGGAGAGCATTTCAAAGCAAGAAAGTTCATTACTGGATTCAGTGGTTCCTACGGAACAGCCGTAATCGCAAAAGATGATGCGGGTCTGTGGACAGATGGAAGATATTTCACACAGGCACTGACAGAGATGGAAGGCAGTGGAGTACGTCTGATGAAGATGTTCGTTGATGATACACCTTCTACAACAGAATGGCTTGCCCAGAAGATCCCGGAAGGCGGTAAGGTCGCATTTGATGGTCGTGTCCTTTCTATGGGTGAAGGACAGGAATATGAAGAAGTATTGGGCGCAAAGAATATCACGATCGAATATGAAGTAGATCTGATCGACCAGATCTGGGAAGACCGCCCGTCTCTTTCTAAGAAACCTTGTTTCTTCCTGGAAGACAAATACACAGGAGAGAATGTTGCATCCAAGCTGAAACGAGTTCGTGAGAAGATGGCTGAATACGGAGCAACGGTACATTTGATTGCGTCTCTGGATGATAACGCATGGCTTCTGAACTTCAGAGGAGATGATATTGACTTCTTCCCATTGGTACTGGACTATGTGATCGTACGTAAAGACAGTGTAGATCTGTATATCGATGACAGCAAACTGAATGACCGCATCAGAGAAGAGATGGCAAAGAATAATGTCAACATTCATCCATACAATGACATTTACGAAGATGCTAAGAAGATTGGTGCAGATGAGGTTGCACTGATTGATCCGATGAAGATGAACTATGCGCTGTATAAGAGTCTTCCATGTAAGGTAGTAGAAGGAGCTAATCCAACTATTTTGATGAAAGCAATTAAGAATGATGTTGAGATTGAAAATATCAAAAATGCAGAATTGAAAGACAGTATTGCACTGACGAAGTTCATTTACTGGGTTAAGAAAAATTATGACAAGATGGAGATTACAGAGCTTTCTGCTTCAGATAAACTGACAGCTCTGCGTGCAGAACAGGAAGGATATATCCGTGACTCATTCGAACCTCTGCAGGCTTTCGGTGAGCACGCGGCAATGATGCATTATGCACCGTCTAAAGAGACAGACGTTGTATTAAAAGAAGGCGGTATGCTCCTGAGCGATACAGGCGGCGGATATTATGAAGGTTCTACTGATATTACCAGAACAACAGTACTGGGACATATCACACCGGAACTGAAGAAATATTACACAGCTGTATACAGAGCAATGCAGCACTTAAGCGCAGCAAACTTCCTCTATGGTAACCACGGATGGTCTCTAGATGTATTGGCAAGACAGCCAATCTGGGATATGAACAAAGACTTCCAGTGCGGAACCGGACATGGTTTTGGATATCTTGGAAGTATCCACGAGCCGCCAACAGGATTCCGCTGGTACATCGTTCCTTCTAAGAACGAACATCATCAGTTTGAGCCTGGTATGGTAATTACAGATGAGCCGGGAATCTATGAAGAAGGAGATTTTGGTATCCGTATCGAGAACAACCTGCTTACTGTAAACGGTGAGAAGAATAAATATGGACAGTTCATGCACTTTGAGACTCTGAACTTCGTACCAATCGACCTTGATGGTATCGATCCGGAAGAACTGACAAGATCAGAGAAAGAATGGCTGAATGATTATCACAAAGCCTGCTACGAGAAGGTTGGTCCATATCTGACTGATGAAGAAAGAGAATGGCTGAAAGAATACACAAGAGCTATCTAATACTTCTAAAGTACATAGAAAAAGCTGCAAGTAAGTAACTTTACTTACTCATAAGTATATTAAATTATGTTATAATAATAACATGGTATTTGTCGCTCAAATCGAGGAATACAATGACAGAGATTTGTAGTTACAATACAACGCCGCAGTATGCGTGCTGCAAATTTTTTTGTCAAAGAGGAGGAAAAGAAAATGGCAAAAATTACAGAAGGATATATGCCTTTCCATGGCTATCAGACATATTACAGAATCGTTGGAGAACAGAAAGATAACGGAAAAGCTCCGTTGATCTGCTTACACGGTGGACCTGGATCTACACACAACTATTATGAAGTCCTGGATAACGTTGCAGATGATGATGATCGTATGATCGTTATGTACGACCAGTTAGGATGTGGTAAATCTTATCTTGACGGACATCCGGAGATGTGGACACAGGATCTCTGGCTGGATGAATTAGATGCTTTAAGAGAACACCTTGGATTAAAAGAATGCCACATTATCGGACAGTCATGGGGCGGAATGATGCAGATTGCATATGCCATCGAGCGTGGAGCAGAAGGGGTAAAATCCTTCATCATTTCTTCCGGACATCCAAGCAGCAGCCTGTGGGCAAGAGAAGGTATGCGTAGAATTAAGATGATGTCTGAAGAGGATCAGGCAGCAATCAACGATGCTCTGGAGCGCAATGACTTCACAGGAGAAGCTTATCTGAAAGCAGTAGATAACTATATGGACAGATACTGTAATTACTGGAGAGAAGATCTTCCAGAGTGCTGTACAAGACCTAAGAAATCCGGTGGAGAAGCTTATCTGTATGGATGGGGACCGAACGAATTCGTTCCATCTGGTACACTGAAAGACTTCGAGTACATCGACAGACTTCACGAGATCAAAGTTCCATCACTGATCATGAGTGGTATCTCTGATCTGTGCTCACCATTAGTTGCAAAGACTATGGCAGATGAAATCCCGAATTCTAAATGGATCCTCTGGGAGAGAGCAAGACATACAACATTCGTAGACAGACACGATGATTACTGCGTAGAGCTGATCAAGTGGATGAACGAATACGATAAATAAAATACATAAAATGATTTGAAAAAGATCTCCGTCATTTGACGGGGATCTTTTTCAAATGCGATATCTGTAAATTAATAGTGACTTCACTGCGTAAATGTGATAAAATAAATCGTCTGGCATATAAGAATAATCAATGTCTGATAATATAATCTGATAAGAAAGAGGGAAAGTTCTGATTGTAATCATGGAAAATCAGAACTGAAAGAGAGATGGAAAAAGAAAAAAATAACAGAAGTTCCTTTTCAGGAAAAATAGGATTCGTTCTGTCTGCGGCAGGCGCATCCGTCGGTCTGGGAAATATCTGGAGATTCCCCTATCTGGCCGCAAAATATGGTGGAGGTATATTCCTCCTGATCTACATCTTGCTTGCGCTGACATTTGGTTATACAATGATCGTTGCGGAATCAGCTCTTGGACGTATGACAAGAAAGAGTCCGGTTGGTGCGTTTAAAGCCTTTGGCAAAAAGGCCGGATGGTTGTCGTTCGGTGGATGGATCAATGCAATTATTCCTGTATTGATCGTACCGTATTATTCTGTCATCGGTGGATGGGTAATTAAATATTTTGTAGAATACCTGAAAGGGAATGGCGCAAAATTAGCAGAAGATGGATATTTTTCAAGCTTTATATCCAATGGCCTTTCTACGGAAATATGCTTTATTGTTTTCTGTATGTTCACATTGATCATTATCTATGCGGGTGTCCGTAATGGAATTGAGCGTGTTTCCAAGTTCATGATGCCGATACTGGTGGTATTATCTGTAATTATTGCTGTTTATTCGGTAACAAGACCGGGCGCTTTGGCCGGTGTAAAATATTTTCTTGTTCCTAATGTTAAGAACTTCTCATGGATGACTGTAGTTGCAGCTATGGGACAGATGTTCTATTCACTGTCTATTGCAATGGGTATTTTGATTACATTTGGCTCATATATGAAAAAAGATATATCTATAGAAGAGTCTACCAGAAATGTAGAAATCTTTGACACTGCCATTGCTATTATGGCCGGACTTATGATAATTCCTGCAGTTTTCGCCTTCTCAGGTGGCGACCCTGAAGCCTTAAAGGCAGGTCCTTCACTTATGTTTATTACAATTCCTAAGATGTTCGAAAGCATGGGACTTAGCATGGTTGTTGGTATTCTTTTCTTCACATTAGTACTATTTGCTGCACTTACAAGCTCAATTGCATTAACAGAAAGTGCTGTTTCAACATTTGAGGACCAATTCGGATGGAACAGAAAGAAGTCAACAATCATTCTTGGTGGAATTATGCTTGTTCTTGGAAGTCTTTCATCATTAGGCTATGGTCCTTTAGGCTGCGTTAAGATTATTGGAATGCAATTCTTAGATTTCTTCGATTTCTTAACTAATTCTGTAATGATGCCAATTGCTGCATTTGCTACATGCTTACTTGTTTCAAAAGTAATTGGACTTAGGAAGATTGAAGAAGAAGTACTTCATGGGGAAGGTACATTCCGCAGAAAGAAGATTTTCAATTTCATGATTAAATATCTCTGCCCATTATTTGCGGCAATAATACTATTAAGTTCAATCGCAAATGCATTTGGATGGATAACAATATAAAATTGAAATTTGTTAAATAATAGAGGATGTTGTGATAGCATCCTCTATTATTTTTTTACTTTTATGATGGATTTAATTGATAATGTGGTTTAAACTGGGCTGTTTCTTTGATGTGTTATCAAAAAGATGCCACATTTCTCTTAAATGTAGCATCTTTCACTCTTATTATTTAATTTTAACTGTTTTACTCAAACCTTTTTTGGTAAGCATCTTTTTGTAAGATTTCTTCTTACTCTTTGGTACGCTTATCTTGGCTTTCTTATTAATCTTCTTAAAAGCAGATTTTCCAATCTTCTTTAAAGTTAACTTCTTTGATTTAATTTTAATCTTTTTAAGTTTTTTGCAGTTGTAGAATGCTTTATTTCCTATCTTACTTATATTATTACCTATTGTAATGCTTGAAAGATTTTTGCACCTCTTAAATGCATTATTACCAATCGAAGTAACCTTGTAAGTAACATTTCCTATCCTAATCTGTGATGGTATTGTTGCTTTCTTAAGCTTCTTATCAATTGGGCAAACATATTCAACCTGCTTATTAATTACAGTTATGCGATAAATAGCGTTAGTTGAAATGTCCTGATAGGTACTTCCAACTGTATATTCCATATTTCTTTTTGGAATAACTTCAGTTTTTGTTGCGCCACAAGCTGTACAAGTATAAGTTTTCACTCCTTCTTCTGCATAAGTTGGCTCTGTTGTAACTTTGCCTTTATTCCATTTATGACCCTTTGCTTCTGTCTTTACTGTTGTTCTGCTTAACTCTTTATTGCAGACTGTACAGTAAACTACTTCATCATAGCTTCCACCTTCTTCACATGTTGCTTCGGTGGCATTTTCAATCTTTACTTTGCCTTTAACATGTCCCTTGGCTGGAATTGTTGTTATTTCTTTTCTTTCGTCACATCTCTTACAATGTATTGACTTTAAGCCTGTTTCTTCACATGTTGCTTCCTTATCTACTGTGAAGTCTTTATTCCAGTTGTGACCAAGTGCTGCAACTGCTTCCGTCTTGGTCTTTCCACATACCATGCATTGGAAGGTTTTCACTCCTTCTTCCGTACATGTTGGCTGGGTGGTTATCTTTCCTTCATTCCATTTATGACCTAACGCTTCTGTCTTTACTGTATTTCTACTTAGTTCCTTATTGCAGACTGTACAGTAAACTACTTCATCATAGCTTCCACCTTTTTCGCATGTGGATTCCGTGGCATTTTCAATCTTTACTTCGCCTTTAACATGTCCCTTGGCTGGAATTGTTTCTTTTTGTACATCAGTTATTTTTTGGTCATTGTATATTCCGGTTGCTGTGTGTGTTATGTTTCCATCCTCCTCGCATGTTGCTTCCGTTCTGGTTGTTTCCACATCACAGTCCACTTTAATAACATGCTCTCTATTATATTCGCATGTGTACACAGCCTTACATGTACTATAATCATCTGACCACTGAAAATCCGGTCCTATGTAATTATGAATACAGATTTTGTTTACTTTAGTTGTTAAATCTGCAATATTGTATTCCTGTTTTGTAGCGTTTGAATCTGTAAGTTCATCTACAACAAGCTGGAACTTGCCTGATACATTCTCATTCTTTATAGCCTTAAAGGTCAATTTAATAACCTGTCCGTCAGCCTTTATATCGTCTGTTGACATAAAAGCAAATTTAACTTTTCCTTTAGTTGAAGTTGAAACATTAGTAAATGAATTTTTCAAAATCCCATCAGAAAATGACGCATCCTGTATTTCAAATATATCTTTGTCATATTCAAGATAAGCTGTCATTGAAGCTATTCCTGAATTGCCTGCCAGATTAATTGTAACGTCAAATGTTTCCTGTGAATCTATTGAATCAAGACCATTTACCGTAAACAAATTATCTGACTGCTGCTCTGACGTTGATATTGTTGCTTCATAACTTCCATCAAAAGTGCATTCCTGCAACTGCTCGTTTGTTATTGTTACATCTGATAATGAAATGTTACTAGATGTTGATTTCTCTAAAGGTATAAACTCCATATTCAGAAAATTCATCGTTGTTGTAGAACATTTATTAAAAGCATAGGCTACCTTAACAGTTCCTTCTTCAACCTTATTATATGAAACAATTAAGCCTTCAACATTTTTGTTAGCTGTGACTTTCTGAAATCTTACCTGCTCCTCATTATAATGTAAAATAAAGCTTCCGGACATTACTCCTGCATTGTGACTAAAGCCAAACCTGCACTGTACTGTATCATTAGCATTAGCATCTGTAGTTCCTTCTAGGTTAACCTGATAATTATCACTAAGTGGGTTATCAACATTTATGGTTAATTGTGAATCAATATTAAAGTCTATGTTAGAAAGATTTCTGTCATATGCTTCATTTATATTCGTATTAAATACACACTGTTCACTTCCTACGAAGTCAGCTGTATATGTAATTGCAAACAATTCTTTATCAGTTACCGACAAACCATTGCCATTAATTAATGCTATTTTAACTGTACCCTGACTCTCTTTGGCTGATGTTATTGTTGATCCAAGCTCACTGCTAAACTTGCATTCTTTATAACTAAGCTTCTCATTGTCATATTTAATTAACATTTGATAACTGCTTAGATTAGTTATTCCTGTTCCATAATAATGTATTGTAACAACACCATTGCTCTGTTCATAGGATGTCCATATTGTTGGATTGTTATCATCTGCCTTTACTATTGTATTAGCAGGGACTATTGTCCCTGCTAACAATGAAACTACAAGAATGATGCTTACAATAAAATTATAAAATTTATTCTTTATTTTCATCTAAACACCTTCCTTATTTAAACTGCGTTATTTCTCCTGTAGCATATTGTAATATTCTCATAGCATCTACTGCTGTTATCTTTCCGTCTCCGTTAACATCAGCAAGTCCTGTTATTGCATCTGTAGGATTGTCAATTAATGCTAATTTCAAAGTAAGCATAGCATCTACTGCCGTTACTTTTCCATCCATATTAACGTCACCTAATTCATAGCTTGTATCACTTGAATTAACAAGAACTATAATGCTTGCCTTCTGGCTGCTCTTTTCAAGTGATGCTGAAATAACTGTATAACCATTACCTACGGCTGTAATAGTTCCATCTGAATTAACTGTTGCAACTGCCGTATTACTTGATGTCCACTGAATATTTCTCTTCTGGTTACTTGTTTCGTTTCTAATCTGTGCATCGGCTGTATATGTTTCATCAGCATACATTGTTACAATATCCTGACTTAATTCTACATATGCTTCATCCTTAAATATTTCAATTGGGATTTCACACTTAGCATTGTTATAATATGCTGTTACTGTAGTAGAACCAGTTTTAGTTAATTCAAATACACAAGTTCTACCATTGTCTGTTGACTGAACAAGTTTAACTGAATCGTTATAAGACCAGTTAATAGTTGCTATTGACTCTATTGGCTTAGCCTGTAGCTTGATAGTAACAATATTGCCTACAGTTCCTGAATACTTGTTTTGTTCAGAAGTAATCTCTTTAACAGGAAGTTCGTTAACCTGAACATCAATATATGTTGTTTTTCCATCACAACTAACCGTAACTGTAGTACTTCCACTCTGAATTGCCGTAAATGAACCATCATCATTCTGTTTAAGTACACTTGAATCATAGCTATAATCTGCATAATCATGATATGTGGCATTAGCCGGTGATACTGTTACCTCCGGTGTAAAGGAATCTCCTATATCTAAAGTAGCACTTGATTTTTTAACTTTAATATCATTTACAGGAACGTATTCACTCTGTTCAATAAATGATATTCTTTCAGAATCATAATCTAAGTTTTCTACTTCCACACCATTAATCTTAACACTGATTACTTCAGGTCGAACTTCGGTAGATTCGTTATAATATTCAAAATATCCCAGTTTTCCACCATTTATACTCTGATTATTAAATTTATATTTATAAGTATTTCCTGAACTATTTCCACTTATATAACTTAATGATGAAGAAAAATATTTGTCACCGTCTTTTAAAGTCACCTCTAAACTATTAATTTTTCCATTAAAGTTAGTCTTTAAATATGAGTTCTGTGATTTTGCTAATTCTTTAGTTATAATAGTATCCTCATTATAAACTTTCACATTAGAATCCGTTACATCAAATGCATCATCAATACTTGCCACAACTACCTGATTTTCTGTTAACTCTACCTTCTTCTTGCCCATATATTCAGGTTTGAAAGTAAACTTAAGTTCCTTGGCAGATACATATTCTGTATCAACTTCTTTATCATCTATTACAACCCTGTCTGACTCATTAAAGTTTACACCTTTGACTATACCTGTCATGCTCTTGCCAACTTCTCCGTTATCAGCTTTAACTGATGACACAAACGCCTTAGACTCTACCGGTGTAACATTTGGTTCAGTTGCACTTCCGTTGTATGCATAATTAATTCCATCTGTGGCTTCAATATAGTACTGAAGATTTCCAACAGTTATATCTTCTGCATTAATATGAGCATTATAATAATTACCAGTAGTATTGTTCATTGGAACTGATTTAAAATTATCTTCTCCTTCCATTCGATAAAACAATGTAACGCCTTCAACACCTATGTTATCCTTAACTGTTGCTGTAATAGTTGCACCAACTCCGTTAGTTATAGATTTTAGTGCTGTATGTTTAATTACCGGTGGCTTATCATCTACTGCTGTATTAGAAGTAATATTAGAAGGTCTTGACTCAGACATTGCCGTATCTACTACTGTAAAGTAATAATAATACTTCTTTCCTGCCTCGACTTTTTTGTCTTCGTATTCTTTCTCTTCTGATGACAAAATAGATGAATTAATCTTCTTAAAACTTCCTTCCTCCCCTGTTTCACTTCTATAAATATTAAAGCCTGCCATAGTGTCATATTCATCCTGTGTCCAGTTAAGGTAAATACTTCCAACTCTACCTTCTGACTGCAATGTTAATGCTTCTGCTCCACTGGCAGTAACATCGAATTCAAATCTTCCCCAGTCAGTTCCTGTAGTAAGCCAATGGTCATCTGCTGCAGCAGCATCCTTAACCCTGAAGTACTGATGTCCCTGATTAATAAGAACCTTAATCGGCATCTTACCAACCCATTCTCTGCTGCTATTCCACTGTCCTTTCAATGTATAATCAGTATATAGAGCATCCGGTCCGTAAGAAACCATAGGATCTGTGTTCTTATCCATATCTCTGTTAAATAATACATGAACATCATATGTTCCGTTACCAACAGTGTCTACCTTATCACCATTCTTATCTGTAATGTAAATATCAGAAACACAAGGATAAGTTTCCTCTGATGGCTTATCTAAATATGGGCTTGTAATAATATCTCCACAATTTGTATTCGTATCAAAATCAATAATCTGCTTGTTTATCAGTCTTTCATCGTTTGTTCCCCAATAATTATTTTGTGCTGAATATACAAAGTCTCTAGAATTACTGTTAAACATTTTCATCCATTCAGATGTATCTGTACAAATTAATCTATTTAGCACTGTATTTCCCATAAAGCTTGTGTTATCTAGCTCACCTAAATATTCAGGATCTGTATTTATTTTTTTAATTTTTGAATCGTCTATATCTGCTGGATACTCTGCCAAAACATATCTTGTAATATTATCAACTGCATCATTTAAGATATGTGGTAAATATACATATTCTTTTTCATTAGTTTCTGTATTTATTTTTTCTGATTTTCTAAGATATACGCGATACACAGCAAGTGGATTTGACACTGATGCATTGATTTCAGCACCTGGTTTTTCCCCATTAACAGATGCTGTATCTCCACTTTTTGTATCAAAATAATAACCATTTATCAATTTCAAATATTCATTAACATCATTACCATAAATGTCCTTAAACATATCTCCCAATAAATTTGTGATTTCTTCATCTAAACCTACGGTTGACAAATGACCTCCATTCATACTTATTGCTTTTTCTATAGCATTATAGTTGAGCATATTTGAGCCAACATAATTATACTCATAAAAATATTGATCCAAATTATATATCACATATTTTTTTCCATTTAACGTTCCTATTCTACTCGCTACTTCCATATACGGTCTTCTGTATTGAAAACTATTTACTGACATTTGAGATGGAAACATTTTAATCCCAGCAGAAGTATTTTTTTTTGCTTCATTAATTAAAAAAGTACAATTATTTGCCTTAATGTTACTATAATAATTTTCGCAATTATCAAATAATACATTGTTAAATTCTCCACTAACAATAGATTTCGTTCCAACCCATTCATTTCTTGTTGCGCGCAAATTCGATATTTTAGATTTTTCAAGATAGGTCGCATTTATTTTAGGACTATCTTCTTCTTCTTCAACTGTACCACCACCATTACTATAAGCACGTTTTTTTACATAGTCGTAATTTTGTGTAAAATTCAAATGTGAACCACTACTTATATCAATATAGGGATTTTCAATATTTACATAATTCATATCTATAGTTCCCGGAACCACCTTCTCAACCTGAACCCTATAATCTTCAAAATTTTTTCCAGTGAACAATTCAATTGGTTTACTTTCTGTTCCATTAAAATTCATTCTTCCTTGTACAGATATATATGCTATATCGTTATCTCCATACACTGAATACTGATCTGATTCCCAGAACTGTATTTTTGTTCCCTCTTCTACATTTACAGTTACTCCTTTAGGAATAAAAAGAGAATTTTGAACTATATAATAATTGTCTTCCGTTAATGTAACATCGTTCTTTATTTCTCCTGAAAGAATTATTCCCTTTACTATATGTATGGTATATGCTGTATCTTTTAATTGGGTATAAACAGTACCGTCTTTTTCATCTAATCCATTCTTTGCCCTATAATTTATATTAAATTTTATGTTTAAATCATTAGGTGCATTTTCTTTTATCTTTACTCTTATAGGGTGTTCTACTCCTATTACTGTTTTTGAGCCATTGTATATGAAACCATTATTCTGGGTTCCAAAGCTTCCTATTTCATCTATTGCTACTTCATTATCAGATATGAATTCTACATATTGGTTATCCATTCCGTTAGTTGTAGCATTAACTGTTATGGTAACATCCTTTGCTGCTCCCCACTGATTACGAAGACCTATTGCCAAGTCTATTGTTTCACCGGGCTGAATTATTCCGTCACCATTATTTGACTTTGATATATCTTCTGAATCAAAAGCATATATTTCATCTACTGTAATATTAGGTTTAGGCTTATTAGTTAATGAAGCTGTTAGTGATAATTTCTTATAGTTATATGTTTTTTTAACATCCTCATTGTAATAAGTTATTGTGTCCTCTGTGGCTCCCACTAACTGCCCCATTATATATCTTGATGAATATGTATCTTTGTCTTTTAATGAACTTCTAAGTATGGCAGCCTCTGCCGATACCATAGGTGCCGCCATAGATGTTCCATTCCATGTTGCGTAACGTCCATTAGGCAGTGTACTGTATATATTTACACCCGGTGCAACAACTTCGTACTCTGCATTGGCATTAGGTGCATAGTCCCAGTTAGAAAAACTTGCAAAGCTATTAGCTTCATCATATGCCATTACACCTATTACATAAGAATATGATGCAGGATACATATTTTGCCCTCCTAATGGACAATCTGCTGTTGGTATTCCATAATTTCCTGCCGCTGCAACAAGTACGCAACTATTAAATGCATCCTGTAATGCATTCTCTATTAAAGCTGAATGGGCATATGAACCAAATGACATATTAATTACATCTGCACCATTTTTATATGCATACACAATTGCCTTTGCGATATCTGTAGAATTAAATGTTCCATCTGAGCCACCTGCTTTTATAGGCATTATTTTTGACTTATAAGCTATACCTACACCACCTACGTTGTTATTTTCCATTGCAATAATACCTGCAACGTGTGTACCGTGACCATGGTCATCCATAGGTGTTTCATTAGGATCTATTAGGTTAATTCCGTGTACATCATCTACATATCCATTGTTGTCATCATCAGCACCTGTTGTTCCGCTTACCTCTGCGCTGTTAGTCCATATATTATCCTGAAGGTCTTCATGGTTGTAATCCACACCTGTATCAATAACAGCTACTACTGTTCCTTCACCTGCAGTATTTCCATAGTCTTCATTGCCCCATACTGATTCAAGCTTCTGGTCCTTTAAATACCACTGCTTATCCATGCCTTTGTTGTCTTCTGCAGATGGAACTGATTCTTCACTTGTATAATATTTGTACACAGGTTCAGCTATTTCTACTGCATTCTGATTGTTTGTATTATCTACTATGCTCCAAATATCTTTTTCTTCTGTTGTTATTTTGTAAGATACCTGCTTAACTTCTTTTTCATTATCATCCTTTACAGTATCTTCCATAATAACTTCACTGCCTGTGGCTTTGGCATCTTTGTACCACTGTTCTTCCTGAATAGGAGTGGTATTCTTATTTTCTTTTCTGACGACTACAAAACTTCCCTTAGCTAGTTTTACGCTCTTTCTGTAGTCTTCATCTTTAGTTTCATGAATAATTTTCTGATAGTCAATCTTCTTATCAGGGTCCCCTATCTTATTATTTACATCACTTTTCTTGTCAGATACATTAGGCTCTTTAGACTTTTCAGTCTTGGTATCTTTAATGGATACTGTGTCAACCTTTGCCACATCTGACTTGTTATCATTTGTTTTAGAAACTGTTGTTTCTTTTACTACTTTGTTACTGTTGCCATCCATAAAAGTCGATGTTGCAAAGCCTGTTACAATCAGTGCTACTGCAAGTACAACAGCAAGTACTTTTTTCTGCCAATTTTTCATAACAAAAAACCTCCTTCTACTTGTATTTTAATGTTTCTACTTTTGATTCTAGTTATCCACTGTTATTAGAATCTTTCATAGTTACATTATAATACATTGGAAGGAGGCTTTTTTTCACAAACTGACCCCTATTAAGTTTACTTACACCATTGTTATTTGTACCGTTATATCGCTAGTTTATAATTTGACAAAAAAATAAACGCCCTTTGCTTTGGACGGTAAAGGCGTTTATTTAAACAACTTATCAACAAGGCGGTTAGGTTTAATCTAACTTTTTTGCCCTTTTGTTAAGTATATTGTAACAGATTCTTGAAAAATTTCAAATATTAATTTGCAGTTATTACTATCCCCAAACTTCTTTGGCTATTTCCTTAACAAGTGTAAGCTTGGCCCACTGTTCTTCTTCTGTAAGTTTGTTTCCAATCTCACATGATGCGAACCCACACTGAGGGCTTAAGTAAAGTCTGTCTAATGGAATGTATTTTTCTGCTTCATGTATTCTATTTATTACTTCCTCTTTATTTTCTAACTTAGGTGACTTAGTTGTAATAAGTCCTAATACTACTTTTTTGTCTCCTGACACTTTTGCAAGCGGTGCAAATCCTCCTGAACGCTCGTCATCGAATTCAAGATAATATGCATCTACATTTTCCTCACCGAACAATATATCTGCTACCGGGTCATATGCTCCGCTGTTAGCATATGTTGAATGGAAATTTCCACGACATACATGTGTGTTGATTACTATGTCTTTAGGTGCATTTGCGATAACCTTATTATTAATATCCTTGTGTGCTTTCTGGATTTCAATTAATCCTTCCTGTGTTGTTCCGTATGCAAAATGTCCTGACTTATCTGCCATCATTCCCCATGTACAGTCATCTAACTGTATGTTTCTGCATCCTGCTTCATACAAATCATTAATAACCTTGCCGTATGCTTTTACAATATCCTCTGCTAATTCCTTATCTGTAGCATAATATTTTAATGTATGTTCTCTGTTAAATGGCATTGTAAACTGTGCCAAAAACTGTGCAGGTGATGGCATAGTCTGCTTTGCAACTGTGTTTTCATCTTCAAACTGTTTTACGAATTTGAAATGTTCTACGAAAGGATGCTCTACTTTTATGCCAACTTTTCCTACCAAATATGTGTCATCAACCATTGCGTCTTCACCGTGGAAAGGTAAACCTGTCTTAGTTGGTGTATGTCCCACTCCGTCGAATCCCCACATAAAATCAAGATGCCATGTCGCACGTCTGAATTCTCCATCTGTGATTACGTGATACCCTAATTCTTTAACTTTTGTAATTAAGTCTGTTATACTTTCATCCTCAACCTTTTTCAGTTCTTCGTACCCTATCTCTCCATCGTCGAACTGCTTTCTTGCTTTCTTAAGTTTCTCCGGTCTTAAGAAGCTTCCTACAAAATCATATCTAAAAGGTGTTTTTATATTGCTCATATTCTTCCTCCGTTAAATCCTATATATTTTTATATTTTTACTGCTTAATTGCCATGGATAGATTCTAGCATAAGAGATTAAAATAATATAATATCTGTTTTTTATGTTTTGCCATAGTTTTAAGCTATGAATAACATGACTTTTGAGAATTTTGATATGATTGTTTACTTTAATTCATTGGACAAGCCTATAAATTATTAAATGCGCTACAAGTTATCTTGTTTTCCTACTTATTTGTGGCGCATTTCTCTAATATTGCTTATTTCAATTTATTGGGCAAGCCTTTAATTAAAATACTTATTCAGTGCTTCCAGATATGTTGTTCCCAATCTACTGATTCGTCCTTTTTTATGTGTAATGTATCCGATTCGCATATCGCTTTCATCCGCCAATGGTGCAGCAATAATATCCTTTCCATTTAGTTTTTTGTCAATTACACCGCTACACACTGTATATCCGTTCAAACCTATAAGAAGATTAAATAAAGTTGCTCTGTCTCTTACACGAATGTTCTTTTTTCGCTCTGTTGCTGAAAAAATCTCTTCAGAAAAATAAAATGAGTTATGCTCCCCCTGTTCAAATGACAGATATGGATATTGTTCAAGTTCTTCATTGGTAATCACCTGATTCTGTGCCAAAGGATGTTTTCTGCTTATGAAAACATGAGGCTTGGCAACAAATAACTGATGAAATTCCAAATCATATGATTTTAAAATCTTAGTTATAACCTTTTCATTAAAATCATTCAAAAAAAGAATTCCTATCTCACTTCTCATTTTGGCTACATCTTCAATAATCTCATATTTTTGTGTTTCCCTTAAGCTGAAATCATATTCATCCTGACCAATTTTTTTATTAAATCAACAAAAGCGTTAACCGCAAATGAATAGTGCTGTGTTGAAACGCAAAATTTCTTCTTGCCACCATTGTCGCCCTTGTATTTATCCTCTAAAATAGTAGCCTGCTCTAACATCTGTCTTGCATATCCCAAGAAATCTTCCCCTTCCTTTGAAATGCTGATTCCCTTGTTAGTTCTGTTGAATATTATAATATTCATATCCTTCTCCAATTCATGTATAGCATTGGTGAGGCTTGGCTGAGAAATGTACAGCTTACTGGCTGCCTCTGTTATAGTTCCTGTTTCTGCTACTGTTATTGTATATTTTAATTGTTGTAATGTCATATTTAATTTCCTCTATTTGCATACAATTATTTGTACGGTAACATTTTTTGTAATACATATAAATATGTTTTTTAACTGATTTGTTTTCATAATATGTATCTGAATATTTTGAAGTAATATATTCCTTTG